>JACKQG010000078.1_pt1 | contig 125290 bp, 116 predicted proteins | sample 8237621 | NCBI WGS metagenome assembly JACKQG01 (sample SAMN15677084, study PRJNA649215) | marine metagenome | biome: marine; feature: Black Sea; material: saline water; isolation source: suspended particulate matter (SPM) from the Black Sea western gyre | collected 2013-06-09/2013-06-10... | reverse complement strand
TGGCCAGACGGTTCAACAACTGTGCAAACGGGTGTGGCGGTTGATCAGCTGATCAACGTGACACGCTAACAGCAATCTGAGCCCGAACAACAACACCCATCATCGTTTGATTCCGGTGTTGGACCAGCATCCGTATTGCCATCGACATCAGCCTTGCAAGCAACAACAGTCATAGAACGAAATTCAATACCGTTGACGGTTTGCCATGGATCGGTTTCGTGTTTTACGACTGTAATTTCATCGAACCCAGCATCAGCAAACGCCTCAACAAAAGAGTCGTCTTTCATTGCACCAGAAATACAACCACTCCAAAGATAATCGTCCTTCTGCATTTCAGTTGGCACATCTTCATTTGAAACAATGTCAGAAATAACAGCGCGACCACCCGGAGCGGTGACACGGTACAACTCTTTGAATAGAGCAGGTTTTTCATTGTTGGACACAAGGTTAAGAACGCAATTTGAAACAACAACGTCAACAGAATTGTCTTCTACAACGTCTTGCATGTTTACGATATTCCCCTTGTGGAACTCGACGTTTGCAAAGCCAATTACCTGAGCAACTACAGGAGCAAACCTGTTTGCAACTTCTAGCATTGCATCGTTCATGTCAACACCGATTACTTTGCCCTCTTTACCTACAACTTGGCTTGCGATAAAACAAATTTTTCCGGCACCTGAACCAAGATCGAGAACCGTTTCTCCTTCGCGAACATATTTGCTCGGGTCACCGCAACCATAATCACAGTCAATAACTTCTTGGGGAATGGCTTTCAACCACTTCGCGTCGTAGTCGACGGGGCAACAAAGGGCTGGCTCAACAGTTGTTGCCGCTGGGGAGTAGCGGTCGTGGCAAGCAGATTCGGCGTTTTGTTTATCCATTGTTTTTCTCCATTTGGCGTGTATTTTACAGGCAATAGCACGGCTCTACCAGAAAGAAGTTGATTTGATAACAATAAGGATTATACTCAAGTTATGGATAACAAAATTATTTACTCTATAGCGTTTTCGGTTGTTGTAACGTGTTCCACTGTTGTATATTCTCAAGAACGTGGGACGACACAGTTTGATAAATGGAATCCGCAAGATGTACGCGTTGTTTCCTATAACTTGGAAAGAAACCTTGATCCATTTCAACTTTCAGAAGACGCTTTTTCAAGAGTAATTTCTGCCATAAATCCTGACATTGTCATCTTTGAAGAAGTAGATGGAAGCAATTCTTATGCTGCTGAATTTCAGAATTGGCTCAACCATCATCTCCCACAAGAAAGTTGGGAAGTTTTGGTTGGATTGGGAAGTGGACTTAGAACTGTAGTCGCATCACACATGCCAATGTCCATGCAAGAGATAGACACGATTCCAGAAAGTTCAACTCGTGGCGTAACCATGTGTTTGGTCGATTTGCCAGACGATCAGTTTAATAGAGATGTTTATGTTCTTGGTGTACACCTAAAGTGCTGCAATTATTCGGATGAAGATATTAAAAGGCAAAAAAGCGCAGATGCAATTGCAACATGGATGGGCGATGCAAGGTTTGTAGGAAGGAATATTGATTTGCCTTTTGGTACACCAATGGTTCTTACTGGTGATATGAATTTAGTCGGAGGACCACAGCCGGAACTGACATTGATTACTGGCGATATCATCGAAGAAGCGGATTATTGTCAAGACGTTAAAGGTGATTGGGATAATTCTGACTTGCTAGATCTGGTTCCAGTTGATCCAAATACTGGTGATTCATTTACGTGGCAAGGAAGTTGGGATTGGCCCCCAAGTAACTTAGACCGAATCATGATTACCGACAGTGTTATTTCTGTCGCAAACAATTTTGTTTTCAATACAGACACAATGACAGCCCAAGAATTAAAGTTGCTTGGTGTCCAAAACTCCGATACTTGGGAATCAGTATCAAGCGACCACTTGCCAATTGTTATGGACTTTCAACCAACACAACAAGCAACCTCATGCAGCGGTGACATCGATGGTGATGGCATAATTGGTGTGAGCGATATTCTTGCAGTTATTGGCGATTGGGCGCCAGATGGTGGAGATTGCTGCCCCGGTTGTGTTGGGGATGTAGACGGAAACCTTGTTGTTGATGTATCAGATATTCTCCAAGTTGTTGGTAATTGGGGAACTTGCCAATAAAAAGGTCAGAACCGGCTTTCGCCGATTCTGAACCAATCAAGGAGGAGGACTATGTACGGCACACGGTGTGCCGAACGAGAAGGGGGCTTCAATCGCTATGCCAAGTATCTGAAAAGATGTCATAGATGGCAGTTATATCGGAGGGCTCATTTTTATTTGATGTTGCTATGCCCACGTCTATGAAAGTAGAAAACACATCGGTTTCGGCTGAACTGATTGACAAAAAACCCGTTCGATCAAGCAACCGATCAACAAGACCAAGTTCTGGAGGAGAAACCCGCTCTCCCAAAAAGTGTTCCCCGTACTGAGCGAACACTGTTGCGATATGTGCAAGAGCGTCGTCGTACGCACCAAATGTTTTTGAGTCCCCTTTGCCACATAGGATGGCCGACTCTTCCAGCAAGTCTTTCAGAGTGCATCCAGAGATGGATGCGCATGGCGAGAGTGAGGAAATGTCGACGCACCATCCCGCAGTGGTCTTTGTAACATCAATGCAAAGAGTAAAATCTAACTTAGGTGGATAGTTCACGCAATTTGTTTGCAAGTTTGTACCGTTTGGGTTGTCTGTTGTTGTATTCATGTTTTCCTAAAAATAGTCCTAAAAAAAGCCCCGCTTAGTTTCGCGGGGCTTGTCGGTGTTTGTTTGAGAGTATTTATTTACTCAGGGTTTCCGATTTGCTCCCGCCTTTGGGTTTACGATTCCTGTCAAAATCATGTTCATCGCGGTTGTAAAGTTTGTCGTTGCTGCACTCCAATTTCCACGCAGGCAACAATAAATAACAGTCCTAAGGACTTGCGAAGTTGTTCTTGATGTTCGTTCAGCCACCTGATGCCTCTTTCCAGACAATGCTGCTTCGATCTTTTCTTTTCGTGAATCGTGTGTCATCCTTCTTACTATGCGCATTAAGAGCCAAATGGTCAAAGAATTTTGATATTTTTTTTTCAATCGAGTACTATTTCACACCATGCCACCAACAAAACTCATTCGAAACCTGCCCAGGATGAAGGAAATCGTCTCTGTAGCCGCAAAATTCGGCTTCGGCGAGGTTATCCGAGACACTAAACTAGGCACTTTCCTAGGAAAAATTAAGAAAATTCACGATATTGAGCAAAAACCGGCTCCTGTGAGGTTCCGGCTAGCTCTTGAGGAACTAGGACCGACCTTTATGAAACTTGGTCAAGTCCTTAGCATGCGTCCAGATCTTGTTCCCCCAGAGTGGTCCGCAGAATTGGCCAATTTGCAAGATAGTTGCCCAGTGGTGCCTTGGGAGGACGTAAAGAAGGAACTTGAAACAGAGTATGGATCGAAACTCGATTCGATGTTCTCCAAAATCGAAGAAACTCCGATTGGGGATGGTTCTATAGCACAAGTTCATAAGGCGATTACGACGGAAGGAAAACACCTTGTACTTAAAATACTCCGTCCACATATTGAAAAAACTATCCACTCAGATTTACAAGTCCTTGAAGGAATAGCATCTTTGTTAAACAACCACGGTGCAAAACTTGGCTTTGATCCAAAAGAAGTAATAGACACCTTTTCCGAGGCGTTGGGGAATGAAATGGATCTTCGGCATGAGGCCGACAGTACGAAAATGTTGAAATCGATGACCGCAGACGAATGTGCAACATTCCCTGAAGTTTTTTCAAAACTTTCTACAAAACGAGTTCTTGCTATAGAGGAGATACGCGGTGTTGAACTAACAAAGTGGAAAGACGCTGGATTCACCCAAGACCAGCGTGACAAAATAGTTGCCAATGGTGCACAAGCAGTGGTTAAGCAAACGCTAGAGGTTGGTTTTTTTCACGCTGATCCCCACCCAGGAAACATTTTTGTTTTGGATAGCGAACAACTTTGCTTTATTGATTGTGGAATGACTGGACGTGTAGTTGAATCTATGCGACAAGATTTAGCAATGCTGTTATATGGTGTCTCAGAAAACAATCTTGAAACTGTTACAAAATCATTTCTACGACTCGGTGACATCTCCTTTGATGATGTAAACGAACAAGAATTGCGAAAAGACCTTCAAGATTTTATGGAACGGTTTACCGAGGGACCGCTTGGCGATGTGGATATGGGAGTCATGTTGACATCATTCCTTGATGGTCTTCGCAAACACAACGTGAAGTGTCCGGGTGATTTAATCTTAATGATTAAGGCATTGATTACTATCGAGGGGGTTGGGAAAGAACTCTCACCAAAATTTAACTTGCTTGAGTATGCCAAACCAACAATTGAAAAGTTGGTTAAATCACGCTTTAGTTTTTCAGCTCTCAAAGACCGCGGCACAGTGTCTGCAAAACTTATGGCGCAACTTGTAGAGCGCTTGCCAGAAGATGCTACGAGAATTCTTGACAGAATACGGCGAAACAAAGTCCGGTTGAATATTGATGTGGAGTCCGTGGACCACCTTTCAGATGCAATGGACAGGTCTTCAAAAAATGTAAGTTGGGCACTGATTATTTCCGCATTAATAGTTGGCTCGTCAATTATGGTTCTTGCAAACCGGTCAGGAACAATGGATCTTCGTGCCACTCTTGGTTTAATTGGTTACATATTTGCAGGTACACTTGGCGTTTGGAGAATTATTCAACAAATGCGTATTAAGTGATATGCAAAACAAGGACACACAATGGCAGACTTAAATCATGCACAGACTGTATCAACCGAGAACCGTGGTGGACCATGGTTTCCTGTTGTTTTAATTGCGATTGGTGTTGGAATCGTGTTGTCAGGTATTTTTACGGGTGCAACGGGACTGTACGGTGACGATGGTGCAATTACGTGGTCCGATGGTTTTAAAGAAGCCGGGCGAGAATTTGCACGCCTAATACTTTTTTCTGTGCTGTTGCTTGCGGCATTGAGAGTTAATTGTTGGCGAGTTCGCAGACCACTTGGAAACGTATTGCTTGCAGCATTGCGGTGCTTTGCAATAATCGCACTCATTGAATCAGTTCGCGTTGCACAAATCCCTTCTGGAGTGGAACGAATACTCCTAATAAGCGCTGGGCAATACATTGTTTGTTCGATAGGTGTGATGGTTTTATTTTCAATGACCATACGAGAAACAGTGTTGTTTGTTTCGTGGTGTACTGTTGGAACCGTGTTACTGTGGGTGGGTGCCCACCTGGGTATTTGGATTGCTTAATTGCTTCTTTTAATTTGCGAACTTCTATCAGCATCCCAAGGTTCGTGATACTTGGCAATATTGAGTTTGCTGTACCGAGTATCACACTCATAACAGACGAGTCGAGTAAAACTAAACGTTAGTATTCCAATATCAATTGCAAGAACAACTCCCATTGCGATTAACATCGGCCATGTTGTGACAAGACCAAGGATTCCAGCAACCGCTCCTGCAAATGCAAGCACAACCACGATTCCAGTTATTTGCGGAAATGTCCGTTCACGAAATACCTCACCTCCGCACGCTATACATCCTCGAAGATGTCCCGAATCGTCAACGGTCGAGTTCCACTCTAGATAAATCTCATCTCCATCAGGACCAACCTTTATAGCCGAAGGTTGTTCGAGTAGATCTACTGAAAACTGACCTGTTTTATGGCCATCATGTCGAAGTTTGACAAGCATTTACTCCATGGTAAACATTTCCCCTTGCGAAGAGTTGGAATCTCAACGATAGTGCAACACATGGACAAGATTGCTACAACCCTAGCAGGTAAATTTATTGTTTTTGATGGTCCAGATGGCTCAGGAAAATCAACCCAAATTGCTCGATTTGTACAGCGATATCGTGAGCAGGGGCTCACGGTCAAAGAAGTACGAGAACCCGGTGGTACTTTGATTGGAGAGCAGATAAGAGATATTCTTCTTGATCCAGCAAATGATGGCATGACGATGCCATGTGAGATGCTGTTGTATATGGCAAGCAGGGCCCACCTTGTCGAGCAGGAAATAAAGCCCGCGATTGAAAGGGGTGAGCTGGTTGTGGCAGATAGGTTTGTAAGTGCGACACTTGCGTACCAAGGTACAGCCGGTGGCTTGCCTGTTGAATGGATTCAACAGGTTGCTGAAGTTGCAGTGGCGGGTTTTTGGCCATCACTTACCTTTATTCTTGATGTAGATGACCAAACCGCTGCAGGGCGGCTTAATCCACTGCTTGATAGGATGGAATTGAAGGGGAAGGCGTTTCACGCAAAAGTACGCGAGGGGTTCCTTGAACAAGCTAAAACTTGGCCAGATAGATACTGCGTAATTGACGCGACAATGGATGAAAATACTGTAGAAAAAGCTATTCATAAAGCCGTTGAAAAGTGGTTTTTGACCATGAATTTCTGTTGAAAGATAGTTTTTTTGGCATAAAAATAGAAAAACTGACTATTTTATAAGTTCCTGTGAGACAAAGGATTGTGCGCCAATGTTGGGTGTTTTTTTTAATGTTTTTCACGAGAATCTGTGGTGAAAATGTCACTTGAGCCGATAAGTGGTGAATCCCAAGGACCCGCGTTGTGGTCCAAATTTGTCAGGGATGGCTCATTGGCCACAACAGGCTGGGTTAGGAAACTAAGGAGATCTTCTTATGAAAAATGCATTGGATACTATCAAGTCATGGGCTTGGGGCTTTATTGACCTCATGCTAATTTTCATCGCCGTAGGCGTATTGGTACAAATTATTTTCGGTGATACAGCAGGATTTTGGGGCGGCATGGTCGCTCGATTAATGGCTATGGTTACAGAATTTAGCGCAGGCGGCTTTGTGGGCCTAATCGCTCTTGTAATTGTTCTTTCACTCTTCAACCGTCGTACTGCATAATCGACGCTTGAACGCAAAGTGTAAACACTTTGCACTCGATGCCTCTCAGTCCAAGGATGGATTTGGTGATGGCAACAAACCTGTCTTCTAGATAGACAGAACATACGTACCCAGTCGCAACTGCCCTCATCGGAGATGAGGGCAGTTGTTTTTTGCAACCATGCAAGTGGCTGTCACGGGTTTTTTGGTCAGGTTCTTTGTTAGACCTAAAGTTAATCGGTGTCTAAACAGGAATCATCAAGTCAAACTTTTGTTGAAGTCGGCACTTATGGACCAGACCCGTCGCAGACCAGTCACGTCCAGCGGAGGACGACTTTGCCGAATTGGTCCCCAGATTCAAGACGAGCGAATGCTTCGGAGGCATTCTGGGCATCGTGAATAGAATCTATTACAGGCTCCATTCCAGCATGGAGCAATGAGACTACTTCACGAAACTCAGTCATATCACCCATGGTTGAACCAAGCACAGACAATTGGTTCCAAAAAATACGGGCAAGGTCGGTTTTTGGCGCAGCTCCAGCGGTACATCCACACGTGACAAGCGTGCCGCCTCGAGCAAGAGATTTAATGCAAGGGAGATGAAGCAATCCACCAACTGAATCAACACAAATATCTACGCCACGTTTTCCAGTCAATCCACGAACAGTTCGCGACCAATCTTCCCCAACATCAAGGATGGTTTCACTCGCCCCAAGTTCCGACGCTTTATCAAGTTTCCACTGGTGTCTTGAGGTGACTATTGTTTTACATCCAAAATGTTTAGAGATGTTAAATGCTGCGAGTGCAGCACCGCCTCCAATTCCTGTGATTAACACAGTTTGCCCTGCTTGCAAGCGAGCACGAGAACAGAGCATCCTCCATGCAGTCAAATGCGCTAAACCGAAAGCAGCAGCTTTTACTGGATCGAGATCTCCTACATCAAGAACATTATCTACTGGTGCAACGAAATACTCTGCGTTTGTCCCGTTGTCATGTTCACCAATCATTCGTATATCTTCTGGTGCAGTTGAAGTTTTTGGTAACACACTCTCAACTTGTTTCACTGCAGCGTTTAATAAAACTCTTTTCCCCATCCACGATTCATCAACAAGTTTTCCAACAGAGGTAACGATTCCGCAACCATCAGAACCACTCACACGAGGATATTCCAGCCCAAGACCTGGCATTCCAATTCCAACCCATAAGTCAAGGTGATTAAGTGCAGACGCTTCGGTTTTTACAAGTATTTCATTCGACGCGATTTGGTACTCACCCCAATCATCAATAAACTGGACGTTCTTAGAAACAGGTGTTCCCTCATTTGTAATGATTGCTGCCCTCACGTTAATTCCTCTTTCTCTTTTCTAATTTTACGCAGTAAATCTCTGGTTCGAATGATGCCTTCAAATTCTGAAATAAGTTCGCCTTCGTATTCAACACCAATCCAACCGCGGTAGCCCGAGTCGAGAACTATTCCCAACATTTCTTCATAGTTCGTGTGTGTTTCATTTCCATCTTTATCAAAGTCATGAGACTTTGCGCTTACTGCTTTTGCAAACGGCATCAATTCCGCGACGCCTTTATAGCGGTCATATTCCTCTCTGGTTCCCCAGTCGAGAATAAAATTCCCAAAGTCAGGAAGAGTACCACATCTTGGGTGGTTTACCATTCTCATTACCGAAGCAAGCCAAGCACCGTTGGAACTAAGTCCTCCATGGTTTTCAACAATAACATTTATTTTTTTTGTGTCACCAAACTCAGTGAGACGACGCAAACCGTCTGCTGCTAACTTACATTGTTCTTCTGCCGTTCCATCTGATTGTGCGTTTACTCTAATGGAGTGGCACCCCAACTCAACAGCAGCATCTATCCATTTGTAATGATTTTCAATAGCTTTTGTTCTTGCAGTATTGTCTGAATCACCCAAGTTTCCTTCTCCATCGCACATAATAAGCAAACTTTTTACATCAAGATCATCACACTTTGTTTTTAGTTCCCGGACAAAATTGGATGCTGGTTGCCTGTCAGGAAAAAAAGAATTTACATATTCAATCGCATGAATATCAAACTGTTCTTTCGCAATTTGAGGAAAATCAATCGGCTTTAGATACCCCGCAAAAAGAGCCCGATGAAGTGACCATTGTGCAAGAGAAATATCAAATATGTGTTTCATTCACGCATCGTAACGTTGGTACATCTCACTGTGGGGTATGATTCCACCCTACATGTCCAAACAAAAACACTGGATATATTGGCCAAGCATTATTCTTGCGACATGGGTAGGACTTTTTCTTATCTATGGGTGGAAGAGCACCCAGTACATGCTGGACTTATATTCAGAAGCAGCATCGACAATGCTTGTGGGTGAATCGGCACATGGGATAGCTGCGATGGCATATCCACCCCCTCTTGTGGCACTTTATATACCGTTTGTTTATTTAGGTGAGTCCATCCAACGTGTTGCCATGCTTGGTGTGATGTCGTGCATTCTTGTGTTCATTTTTTCGACCATTCAATCTATGATTGTCGGAAAGAAGCCTTTAAAAAGCACAATCATATTCTGGTGTACGGTCGCCCTTGTTGTTGGAAGGTATGTCACATCGCCAGTTGAAAACTATAGCCATGATATTGTCATTGCAGGGTTCGTCTTCCTTGCGATTCGACTTTGGGCAAACCAAAAGGAGGGAACTGGCGGGGCGGTCATGGGCGTTGCTGCTGCGTGTAAAGCGACTCCATTACTATTTTTTCCTTTCTTATTACTTCAGCGTCGATGGAAGGCGGCAATAGTGATGGGAATCGTTACGGTTATAGTGTTTAAAATTCCAGACTATTTGTTTACAAAAAATGTTGGATCATGGAGTGGGTATTGGTTTTCACTTGTTACAAACTCTTTGAATCAAGTTGAAGGGACCACAAAGGTATCAAACTGGACAGTCTGGAACCAATTAAATCAAAGTCTTGCTGGAACTATCGTGCGGTTATTTTCAACCCCAACGATTTCGAATAAAGATGCGGTTGACATTCACTTAATAGTGCTACAACCGCAGACAATTAAATGGATTATTTTTGTATCAAGAGTAGCAATCCTTGGAATACTCGTTGCAGCGTTGTACAAGCGTCCACAGGTTCCAATGAAGATGCGACGGTTTTGTGAAGGCGCGATGATAGTGTGTGGCATGTTGCTTCTTTCACCAATGAGTAGCAAAGCTCATTTTTTCCTTCTGTTGTTGCCCGCAGTACTAATGGTACGTTTTTTCATTTGGGAACATCGAGACTGGATAATTGGAAGCATTCTTATTGTGATGTTTGTGTATGGGACTCTTTCGGTAAAAGATTTGATTGGCAAGGAAGCTGGGCACGCAGTTCTTGCAACAGGATCAGTTACTTGGTGCACCCTACTTGCCATGCTTGGAACATGGAGAGTGATGTGGGTCCATCAATCTTCTTTAGATTCTTCTTGATCTAAAAAGCAGTGGAACCCCACGCACGGAATGTCTTGTGGTTCATTGCTTTCATGGATTTCTTCAATGAAACCATGAACCTGTTGCACATGCTTCGCTGTTAATGGAATAGAAACAACTTGTTGACCGTGGTTGGATCCGGTAATCGTAGTGAGAACAGCAACCGTTTCTTCGTGTTCCAACGCAGACAAAACATGTTCACCAACCTGTCGAGCAATTGGAAGAAGTGGGGTAATTAGGTGAGGCACACCCTCTTGTTTTTCTTTTGTCTCTTCATTGGTTTCTTTTTTTTCTTTTTTTGTCACAGTGTGGCCTCGTTTGCGAATGTTGTTGCACTTTCCATTGCAACGGGAATTTTCTCGGGGTCTTTTCCGCCCGCTTGCGCAGTGTCTGGTCTTCCGCCGCCACCGCCGCCGCACACCCTAGCAGCTTCTCTAACCCAGTCGCCAGCTTTTAGACCCTTGTTAATGAGCGCCTTACTTACACCAGCAACAATTATAACTTTTCCATCCTCAAGATTCGCCGTAAACAACATGGCTGCTCCATCGGGGCGTTTCGAGCGGACAGCATCGAGTGCTGTTAGTATCGATTCCTTATCTGCACCATTGATTGAAGCAACAACAATGTTGTTGTTAGACTCAGCAATTGTTCTTGCTTGTTCAAGCACATCGTCTTTTCTTGATGAAGCCGCCTTTTTTTGTGCTTTTTTAACGCGGATATGCAAACCACCCAATAACTTCTTCGCTAGGTGTTTGTGTATTTGTGAAAGCGAGAGTTCATCAACAACGCGAATAAAACCATCATATGCTTTGCAAAGTTCTTCTCCATCAAGCTGACTTGCATCATCAATTTGTTGCAACAGTGAAACTCCCGCTTCGTTTGCTGCTATTGCTGGAACACCAGTAATCGCGGTGATTCTACGAGTTCCGGATGCAAGAGCCTGCTCGTGTAGTACTACAAAATGTTTGGCGTTTTCACAACTTGTGAGGTGTGTACCACCACAAAATTCGACAGAACAATCGTACCACTTCTCGTTTGTAGGATCTGCGAGTAAATCCTGCACAGTCGCCCCTATACTTACAACCCTGACGGGGTCTGGATATTGTTCTCCAAAGACTGCACGGACACCATATACCGACTTCGCGAGATCAAGGGGTACTTCTTGTGCATCAACAATCATGTTTTGCTGGATAGAATTGTTGACGAGTTCTTCTACTTTGTGTAGCTCTTCATCAGTCATGGCATGTGATTGCGAGAAGTCAAAGCGTAACTTGTCGCCATCGACTAGAGAGCCACGCTGGTGCACCTCATCACGAAGAACCTCACGAAGTGCGTGGTTGAGAAGGTGTGTGGAGGTGTGATTTGAGACAGTAGCGCTTCGCAGTTTTTCATTGACAGAAGCAGTCACTTCACTGTCAAGAAGAAGCGTTCCCTCAACAATGCGTCCAATATGTAAAACATAATCACCGTATCGATGCGTTTCATCCACATGGAATTGGCACCTTTTTTGGTTTGTGGTTTGTTCTGCAACAATGTTTCCGATATCACCTACTTGCCCACCGGCCTCTGCATAAAAAGATGTTTTATCAAGAATTACTCCGAAGACCGTTGAATCATCAGCCCTGCCAACTAAAGCACTTCCATTCCAGATGGCTTTGACATGAGCAGTAGTAACTCCTCGACCATATTTGTTTTCATCATTTGTTGGAGCAATTTTTTGGGCTTCTAGTTTGCCAAGAATTTCAGGTGGGAGATGCATTTTTTGATCAACTTCAGAAATTCCCCTCGATGTTTCCCTTGCCTCGTCCATAAGTAACTCGTAGCCGCTACGGTCTACGGATAACCCTCGTTCTTCTGCCATGACTTCGGTTAAGTCAACCGGAAACCCATACGTGTCATGAAGTGTAAAAGTACTTTTTGCATCGATAGATTTCCCGTCACCACTGTTTACAGCTTTTTCAAAAAGTTCAATTCCACGATCAAGTGTTGTTAAGAAACTCTCTTCTTCATCTTGAATGATGTGTGCTATTTGTTTTTGTTGCAAAGCAATTTCTGGAAAAACATCTCCCAAAGTTTCAACAACGGCGGGAACAAGTTTACACAACAACAGCCCCTCAACACCAAGAGTTTGGTGGGCATGCCGAACCCCGCGACGTAAAATACGTCGAAGAACATATTCCCTTCCGGCTGAACCGGGGCGTCCACCATCAGCAATAGCTACAACAAGGCAACGGACATGATCTGCTAGTACGCGATATGCAATATCGATGTGATCATCCACTGCTCCACCATATGGTTTTGAGTTGGTGTGGTTTTGAATGGAATCAAATATGGGGGTCCACAGGTTTGTGTCGTAATTGCTTGTTTTTCCTTGTAAAACACGAACGATTCTTTCAAATCCCATTCCAGTATCAACATGTTGATTTGGAAGTGGAGTTAATGTTCCATCGTCGCCCCGATTAAATTGGATGAACACAAGGTTCCACAATTCTATGACGTTTGGATCATCCATGTTGACAAGATGACCGCCGTTTCCATCGGGGGTGCAATCGTAATGTATTTCACTACATGGTCCGCATGGACCCGTGTTACCCATTTCCCAGAAATTATCCTTTCGATCCCAACGTGAGATGTGCGAAGGATCTATGTCGGTAAGTTCTTTCCAGATATTTTCGGTTTCGATGTCGGCTTCTAGTCCATCTTTTTTATCACCAGAAAAAACAGTTATATACAGACGATTTTTATCTAGCCCCCAAACATCGGTAAATAATTCCCATGCCCAGCGAATTGCTTCTTCCTTGAAATAATCTCCAAAAGACCAATTCCCCAACATCTCAAAAAAAGTGTGGTGATACGTATCTCTACCTACATCTTCAAGGTCATTATGTTTACCGCCAGCTCGAATACATTTTTGTGTATTTGTTGCTCTTGTGTAGGGTCGGGTTCCACGACCTAGGAAAACATCTTTGAATTGGTTCATGCCCGCATTTGTAAAGAGCAGGGTTGGGTCATCATGTGGTACAACCGCACTTGATGGTACTTCAGTATGTCCACATCGCTCAGTAAAGAACTCTATGAACTGTTTTCGTATTTCTGAAGCACTTGGTGGCATGAGAGTAGGTTCCTGTCCCTTTAAGCAGGGTTTTCAAAGGTCGGATTATACTCTGATGCGTGTCAACTGAGAGGAATGGCGCTATTTCTGGTATCCTTCGCCGTTCAGATGACGAAGAGAACACCCATTATTGGCGGCAACTGGAAGATGAATACAGGCATTGAGTCTGGTATGCAGCTTGCAAGTTCTATCGTGGATGGTGTTGAAAACTGCGAATCGTGTGATGTTGTGGTGTACCCACCATTTCCCTATTTACAAGCAGTAGAAAGTGTCGTTGACTCTTCTAGAGTTTGTTTGGGTTCTCAGAACATGTCTAACGAAGAAAGCGGTGCGTTCACAGGTGAAGTGAGTGCTTCAATGCTCAAAGACATTGGCGTTACAAGTGTTCTCATTGGGCACAGTGAACGCAGGCATATATTTAATGAGTCCGATGAATTGATTTCTCAAAAAGTTACGTTTGGAGTTGAGCAGGGGTTCCAAATAGTACTTTGTGTTGGTGAATCATTAGAGGAACATGTTTCTGGTGAAACACTTACAGTTGTACTTTCTCAATTAAGAATGGGCCTCTCAGGAGTTTCCGCAACACAGATGGGATCAGTTGTAATTGCGTATGAGCCGGTTTGGGCAATCGGTACAGGAAAAACAGCTACTCCTGAAGATGCACAAAGCGTACATGCTTCTATTCGCTCAACACTAGATGAAATGTATGACTCAAATGTTGCTCAACAAACTCGTATTCAGTATGGCGGTTCGGTAAAGCCCGAAAATGCAGCTGATTTATTTTCCTGTGATGACATAGACGGAGCACTCGTTGGTGGTGCATCTTTGTCAGCAGATTCCTTTATTGCCATTATTATGGCGGCGAAAAATTCCTAACACTATTTGGAACTTTAGTTATGAATAACACATTTCTCATCCTTACAATTGCACTCATCGTAATCTCGGTTGCGATGGTATTAATTATTTTGGTTCAACGCCCACAGGGTGGCGGACTCGCAGCAGCATTTGGTGGCGCGGGTGGAGGAGGTACCGACACGGTTTTTGGTGGTCGAGTAGGTGACGCGTTAACAGTGATGACGGTTGTTGCATTTATTTTGTTTCTTGGTTTGGCTGTTGCATTAAACCTTGTGGAAAGCAAGACTGTTGCAGTTGAAGCGCAGCCCGACACTCCCGCGGTAGTATCAACGGATACACCAGTTGAACCGATTGCTCCCGCAACAAACGATGCACCAGCGGACGGAACACAATAATCATGCTTCGTTCTATGACGGGATTCGGTAGTACTTCTAGCCGAAAAGACGGGGTTTCTCTGCAAGTAGAAATTCGAACAGTTAACAACAAGTTTTACAAAGCAAATGTTCGGCTCCCCGAACCTCTGCAAAGTCTTGAAACAGAAATAGATGTTGCAGTATCTAAACTAATTTCAAGAGGGAGCGTGACTGTAAACGTAAAGTTTATTGATACATCTGAGCATGGAATTGCAACAATAAACAAAGAGGTGTTGGCTAATTACATTGATCAGATTAAAGGGGTTGATCCATCTGTTTCGGTAGATGTAAGCCGTCTACTTACGTTACCCGGAGTTCTAAACAGCGACACAGATGATGATGTTGCAATCAGGAATAGGTCCGAGCTCATGACTCTTGTTGAAGGTGCGTGCAACGATGTAATAGAGATGCGAAAGCGCGAGGGAAAAGACCTAGAGGAAGATCTTTGTGTTCACCTCGTTAAAATTGAAGAACATCTATCTTTGATTAGAGAACGCGCACCACAAATCGTCGAGGAATATCAAACACGTCTTCGCCAAAGAGTTCAGAATCTACTTTCAGAAATTGGTAAAAACGTTGAAGAAGAAGATGTGCTTCGCGAAGTTGCTGTGTTTGCTGAAAAAACAGATATTGCTGAAGAAATATCTCGCTTAGCGGGTCACCTCACTCAGTTTAGAGAGTTGATTAATGGATGTGACCAAGAACCAGTAGGAAGAACACTCGATTTCCTTTCTCAAGAAATGTTAAGAGAATCAAATACGATTGCAAGTAAATGCCTTGATGGCGATACAAGCCGACGAATTGTCGAAATCAAAGGCGCTGTTGACCGAATTAAGGAACAGGTTCAAAACGCTGAATAGCAACGAGTCTGAAACTGTCCCAAACCTTCGCTATAAAACTCTAATTGGCATAAACTATCACTTGTGCAAAACGATGCCGACAATGTAGATCGAACTCCTCGCCTTGGCCCTCTTGTTGATGATTCTATAGTAGCCGAAGAAATTGGTGGTCAAGATCTTGCAATAGTTCTAAGTAGATACGACATTGGCTCAATTGAGCGACTTTCCGATTACCGGAAGGGATCTCGTCGAGCCGCCAAAATGCTAGTAGGATCTTCCAAAGGTAAATATTTACTTAAGAGACGCGCGGTTGGTAATGACGTGAAGGATTTTGTTGAATTCACCCACGCTGTCCAAAAGAGATTGGCAGAACACAGGTTCCCTGTTGCCGGTCTTATGAACACAGTTGATGGGGACACGTATGTTGAACACGACAACAGAATTTACGAATTATTCAGTTTTATACACGGAAAAAGATTTGATAAAACAAATCCTGCAGCTGCGGAATCGGGAAGAGTTCTTGCACACTTTCACGACATACTTAACGATTTTCCAAACGAACCTAACGTAAAAAAACAAATCTATCATCAAGGGGATAATTTTTATAGGATTATTTCTGAAGTTTACGACATTTTGGAAAAACACGAAACCCCCAACGACCTTGAGGGGGTGGCTGACACAATTGGATTTATAAGAGAGCAGTACGAAATGGCGAATAAAAAAGTTGACGCTATTGGGTTTTATTCTCTTCCAACAAACGTTGTACACGGAGACTGGCACCCGGGAAATACACTGTACAAGGATGGAGAAATTATCGCGGTCATTGACTTTGATTCATTGCGGGTGAGCCCAAGAATAACCGACATTGCAAACGGCGCACTCCAGTTTTCTATGAGGATTGGAAATGCGGAAGATGTAGACAAATGGCCAGACACATTTCGTGGGAACACAATTCAATCAATGGTACAAGCGTATGATCAATTTACCAAAGTTCCGATTATGGCATCAGAGCGTTCAATTTTTCCATCACTTATGATTGAGGCATTGATAGCTGAAAGCATTATTCCCATCCACAACACAGGAAGTTTTGGAAGAGTTCGTGGATCTGTCTTTTTAAAGATGGTTGAGAGAAAGTTAAGGTGGTTACTTCCTCGAGAAGACCGAATTATTGATGTGATTAAACCCCAGCTGAGTGACGAGGACAGTTTCTCATGAGTAAAGATCTTGTCACACTGGTTTTTCCACAGACGGAATTTGAAGCAAACGTTCTTGCAATTGTATTGCGTGATCATGGAATTGAGGCGTTTGTGTTTGCAACATCCAGTATTGGAGTCGGAGTGAATTTGGCAGGCGGGCAGCACGGTGTGCCACTCCAGGTTAAGCGAGAAGATGTTGAAATGGCGAAGAAAGTGTTGCTAGATAATAAACGTCATTCGATTGACATCGATTGGGGTGAACTTGAAAGATTTGGTGAAGATGATTTGCAATACGATTCTCCGCCAATGCCTATCACAGCAAGAGTTGCATTCTTCTTCGTCGTCCTTGCACTATTATCACTTGGGTTGTTAATAGTTCTTAACCTTTAAACTGTTCAAGGAACTCATCGATAGCTTCACTATCGCCAGGACCCATGGGTCCAACTGGTGTCATTAAAACCCAGTCGGAAATATCATCTGGAGTTATTTCTTCTCGATGCTCTTCTTCCAACGAGGTTACAAGTGCTGGTTTGTGTGCAAGTTCTCCGGTAACGGAATTCTTTTGTGCCTTAACAACCCTAAACCAAAGATATTCTCGTGGAGCTTCTTCATCTTCGGTATTTGCCCATGGAACCTGCACAAGACAGGCCGCGTGTTCACTCTCGCCAATATGGGTTGCGGTTTTGATAAGTAAATCCCATTGAGACTTTGCTAATAAAGACTGACGGTTTGTACTTCGCAAAGTTTTCATGACAGCGGTTTCACCTAAATGCAAAGTTTCCAGAGCATCTTTAGGATAGACACAGGCACCGTCATGTGAGGCGATAACAACAGAAGGAATTGTTCGATCTTCTCGACCCGGCATTCCATCTTGAAGAAAACCCATTGCTTTTTTACACCCCATGAGTGACACCAATAAATTTGAACCAAGTGAAATCGGTTGACCCTCTGGTGGAAGCGAAGTCTCAAGAGTAAGAGCAGCCAGCCCATCGATAAGATGGACGGCTTCTGAAGAAAGCACCGCTGGTACACCAAACATTTCTAACTCTGCTCTACCGCATCGAGTAAGCCCGTGAGTCGAAACCCACGCCCAGCTTTCTTCTGGATCACCACCCTCGGGTGCCTCAACAAGGCGTGTGATCCAGAGTATTTCTTCAGGGGGTTCAATTTCATCTTCAACAAACACAGACTTAATGATGTCTTGTGGGAACCATCTTCCCGTAGGAAGGTCACAAACGCTGTGTGTTGGTAAATCGAGACCCCCCAACAATCTAATTAAATTTGAAAAATGAGTAAGTGGATCACCATTATGCAATACAGTTTGTAATGCAAGTACCCATCCCGATTCTATTTCAGCGGCTTCAAGAGTTGCTTTATTTAGTCGCTCAGCCCAAATCATGCAATCGGTTGGAAGCCCACTAACTCTGGCACGCATAGCCCACAGAATTTCACCGCTTGGTGCTTCAACTTCTTCTGCTTCGATGGTTTCACCAACAAACGAAGCAATTGCCTTACCAACATCCTCCATGGATTCAATTTGTTCGCCAGAGATAACCGCACGCAAATCTGTTGGTGTTGAGTGTTCTAATTCCCATGGCTGATCGTTTGAAAGGCCAGAAAATTCTAAAATGTTAAAGTCGTTTGTCATATTTTTATTCTTAATTTGCAACTATGTTAATAATTTTGTTTGGCACGACAATTACCTTTCGTACCGTGAGATTTTCAAGGAGCTGACTAATGTTCTCATTTTCAAGTGCGCATTTTTCTACCTGTTTATCATTTGCGTTTGTGGGCACTGAAATCCTACCTCGCACCTTGCCCATAATTTGAACCGGCATTTCAACAACATCAGCAACAAGATGTTCTGGATTGAATTCTGGCCAAGATTGGTTAGAGACATATCCAGTGCGACCAATTTTAGAGAACAACTCTTGTGATATATGTGGTGCAAATGGAGAGAGCAGTCGAACAAAAGAATCGGCTTGGTTGGCGGTTATTGTACCTGCTGAGGTTGCGGTGTTTACAAATTCAATCATTGATGCAATGGCAGTGTTGTATGAGAGTTTTGGAATGTCTTGAGTAACCTTAGCGATAGTTGCGTGCAGTGAACGCTCTACGAGTTCACTTGAATCGGACTGTAGAGATTCTCGAGCATTCCCAGTTGATTCGTCAATGACCAGACGCCAAACTCTTTGTAAAAATCTATGAACACCAACGATGTCTCTTGTGTTCCAGGGAGCAGAAGCCTCTAGTGGTCCCATGTACATTTCGTATAAGCGAAGTGTGTCGGCACCGTACTCAGAGATAACATCATCAGGATTAACGACGTTTCTGAGTGACTTACTCATTTTAGCAACAACACGTTCAAGCTCTTCGCCTGTCTCTATTTCATAAAACGAATCGTTTCGTTCTTCAACCAAGTTTGATGCAACGAGTGATTTGTTTTTTCTTTGATACGCGTAACTTGTGAGCATGCCTTGGTGGAACAGTTTTTGAAAAGGTTCGTTGCATGTAACCTCTCCAAGATCAAACAAAAGTTTGTGCCAGAACCTCGCATATAACAGGTGAAGTACGGCGTGTTCAGCTCCACCAACATACAAATCGATGCCGCCACCCATCCAATATTTTTCAGAATCTTTATCAACAAATCGGTTATTGTCATGTGGGCTACAGAACCGAATTTCATACCAACAAGAACCTGCCCATCCAGGCATAGTGTTTGTTTCACGGGTAACCGGAGTGTCTGGTGGAAGCAGAGAAGGGTCTACACCAGCTTCGCCAGCTGTTGTGTGTAACCAGTCAGTGGCTTTTGCTAACAATGGTTGTGGAGTATCAGATTCCGCTGGAGTGTAATCCTCCAAATTAGGAAGTTTGACTGGTAACGAGTGCTCGCTGATTGGATAATGTTTCCCCTCACCATCAAATACTATTGGAAACGGTTCACCCCAGTACCGTTGTCTTGAAAAAAGCCAATCTCTTAGTCGGTAATTAATTTTTGCAACCCCAATATTGTTTTCTTCTAGCCACGTAATAATTTTTTGCTTAGCTTCTGGTGTTTGAAGTCCATTAATCGATAGATAGTCACTAGAAGAATTAATTGCGGTGCCGTGTCCGGAAAAACAACCTTCGGTTTTAATGTTTGGCTTTACAACTTCAACAATTTCAATATCGTGCGCTTCTGCGAAATCATGATCACGTTGATCGTGAGCAGGTACAGCCATAATTGCGCCATGACCATATCCCATCAGAACATAATCAGCTATCCAAACTGGAATGCGATTTCCTGTTGCGGGGTTCGTTGCGTATAACCCAGAAAAAACACCAGTTTTTTCCTTGGTGTCAGCCATACGATCTACGTCAGCTCGGTTTCTTGCTTCTTTGACATATTCAGAGAGTTTGTTCCCATTGCAACCCTTTGGTGGGGAAGCAATGAGTTCATCTACAAGTGGATGTTCAGGAGCAAGAACCATAAACGTTACGCCAAACAAGGTGTCGGGACGTGTGGTATAGACCCTGATCGACTTTTCACAATCGGGTATTGTGAAATCGATGTCTGCACCTTCACTTCTACCAATCCATTCTTGTTGCATACGCAAAGTTGATTGAGGCCAATCAAGAGTGTCTAAATCTTCTAGCAAGCGATCCGCAAATGCTGTAATTCGAAACATCCATTGTTTCAATGGTCTACGAAAGACGGGGTGGTCGCCACGCTCACTTTTTCCATCAATTACTTCTTCGTTTGCAAGGACGGTTCCAAGTTTTGGACACCAGTTCACAACTTGCATCCCGAGGTACGCAAGTCGATGATCATCAATGTATGCTCTTTTTGATTCCTCGCCCATTGACTCCCACGGTATTGGTTCACAAACTATTTCACCACAATCCAGTGCATCGAGTAGTGTTTGAATAGGTTTTGCTGTTTTCGATTTTGGATCGAACCAGGAGTTATATGCTTTGAGCCAAATCCACTGCGTCCATTTGTAATAGTTTGGATCTATGGTCGCAAACTCTCGAGACCAGTCGTAACAAAAACCAATTCGTTGTAATTGCCCACGAAAAGTATCGATTGCTTTTTTTGTTGTGATGGCAGGGTGGACACCAGTTTCAATAGCGTATTGTTCAGCAGGTAATCCAAACGCATCCCACCCCATTGGGTGAAGTACGTTGTACCCACTCATTCGCTTGAAACGAGAAATAATGTCACTTCCAATATATCCCACTGGGTGACCAACATGTAGCCCCTCGCCACTTGGGTAGGGAAACATATCGAGACAATAAAATTTTGGTTTAGACTCATCGAAACCCTGGTCACCAGGATTACCTATGGAATAAATGGCATCATTCTTCCAGCAACCTTGCCAGCGCGTTTCAAGTTCGCTTGCAACTTCAGCGCAATACCGGTGAACCACAGTTTTTTGAGGCTTGCTGGTCATAAGTGGGGCAGGATACAGCAGTATTAGTTATTTTTTTGCAGCAAGCTTGCTTAGATGGGATTTGGTTTCTCCCACAAGGTAAAAACTACCTGTTACGCAGATCAAATCTTCTCGGCTGGCAGCTTGAGCAGCAATTTCTAATGCTTCTGGGAGTGTTTCAGCGACTTGGGTCATTTTGCCACTAATTTTGGCGAATTGTTTTTGGAGAATATGTGGTTCAGCAGCTCTTGGGTTTCCCTGGGCTTTAGTAAAGATTATCTTGTCAGCGCCAAGTGAAATTCGCTCAAGCATCCCTGTAACATCTTTATCTTGGCAGCACCCAAACACGCAAACCATAGAGTCATATGGAACATGAGCACCAACTGATTTAATAAGTGTTTGTAGAGCAGTTGGATTGTGTGCGCCATCAACGATAATTTTAGGTCGTTCCCAGGCGACCTCCATACGACCACTAATTCTAGTTTTTGCAAGACTGTCGTAGATATCAATGTTATTAAATTTGTATCCGAATTTTTTAAGTTGGTTAATCGCAGAGATTGCTAATGCACAGTTTGTTGCTTGGTGTTCACCATCTAGCGGAACAGGGATGTGCATGTATTGTGCGTCTTCGGTAATAACACAAATCCGAGTGTGTTGTTTTCCATCTGCACCACCTCCAAAACGCGCACTGAACTCAATGTCTTGTGCAATGACGCTTACTTCGGTGCCCGTTGATTCAGCGCAAGTTTTTAATACACTCGTAACTTCTTCGTTCTGATGAGCACTAATTGCGGGGACCGATGGCTTAAAAATGCCCGCTTTTTCACGCGCTATTTCTTCAACAGTATCGCCTAAAATATTAGTATGATCTAAATCAATTTTTGTGATTAGAGTCATGAGTGGTGTTATGACGTTGGTTGAATCTAGTCTTCCACCGAGACCTGTTTCGATTACGGCAATATCAACAGCTTCGTCAGCAAAATGTTTGAATGCAACTGCTGTAATTAACTCAAAGAATGTTGGGGTTAATTTGTTTTTTGTCGCAGCGTCAACAACAATCTTTAATAACTCGGTAAATGATTCTTCGCTGACCATCTCGCTGTTTACAACAATACGTTCGCGTATATCGATAAGGTGCGGTGAAGTGTATGCTCCAACTGCGTATCCGTTCCCCTGCAACATGGAGGTAATCATTGCAACTGTTGAACCTTTTCCGACAGTACCAGCAACGTGTATCATTGCCACCTTATCTTGGGGATTTCCAATCGCATTGAGCAGGGATTTCATGCTGTCAAGTTTGAAAGTGCTCTCGTCATACTGAACGACTCGCATGCGCTCATAATCTGTTTGATTAAGTAAGTAACTGACAGCAGCAGAAAACGTATCAATTGAGGTTTTTTTACCACTTGATTGCTTTGTCGCGGCTTTCTTTGTTGTTCGTTTTACGGTATTCTTTTTTGTGGTTGTCTTTGAGGTAGCCATAGCCCAACCATTCTAACATATTTCATTATTAAATCAAATCAACATGTGCAACCCGAGTATTTACAAGCACTTACAACAAAAACAAGGATTTTATAACAATGCCCGATACTAGCCTTTCACAAGAATCCTGGCGAGTACTTCGTATTCAAGGAGAGTTTGTCGAAGCTATCGAAGCTCTTTGCAAACTCCCCCCCGCTGTCTCTGTGTTTGGATCAGCACGCCTTCCTCAAGATGATCCGAATTATCAATCAGCGGTTGAATGTGGTGCTCAACTCGTTAAAGCTGGGTTTGCAGTGATTACTGGAGGAGGCCCCGGAATTATGGAAGCAGCGAACCGCGGTGCTTTCGAGGCTGGTGGAACCTCTGTTGGCCTGAATATCGCGCTTCCACAAGAGCAGGACGCAAACCCCTTCCAAACCCTAGAACTTGATTTTCGGTACTTTTTTATACGAAAAGTGATGTTTGTTAAATATGCACGTGGGTTTGTGATTTACCCTGGTGGATTTGGAACATTAGATGAGTTTTTTGAGTCCCTCACCCTTATCCAAACGCTGAAGATTCAACCGTTTCCTGTTGTTTTGGTAGGTAAAGCATATTGGTCAAGCTTGATTGAATGGATGCGAAACACCCTTGCTGACGAGTTTCAAACAATTGATACTGACGATATGGATCTGTTTTCTCTTGTCGACGACCCCGCAGAAGCTGTGCAAATAATCTATGACCACTACACCGGTCGAAGAGTGGTGGGGGAAAACTTACCTCGTTTCGAATCTGATGAAGAGGAACCAACCGGAGAGGGAACAAGACTTGGCAAGCCGGCAATCAGGCGCCCCAAACATTAAATGAGATGATTGAGCATTAAAACGCTTGCTCTCATACAATCGCTTACGATGACCAAGGAGCCTATTCCAACAGAAGATGACAAAATTGTAGAAGTCACCGAAACAGTGTCGCCCGAGGATCAGCATGTTGCAAATCTACTAGCCCACACTATCGATATATCTGCGCTTGCAACTGCAGTAACAAAACAAAAAGCAGCAGATGCCGCGGATACACTTGAAGATCTCGATGATTTAGAAGCCGCTGAATTGATCGAGCTCATGGAAGATCAATCTGCGGCAGAAGCTCTTTCAGAAATGGAGGTTCCTCTTGCTGTCACGATTGTTGAAGATTTATTCGACGACAAACGCAAAGAGTATGCCGCCACGCTTTTAACAATTATGGCACCTGATGATGCCGCTTCCATCATTCGTAGCCTTGATACAGAATATGTTGGACAGCTATTTGCTTGTATGCCAGTTTCTTATGCAAGGAAACTTCAACAACTTTGTGATTATGAAGAAGAGTCGGCTGCTGGCATTATGACGACGGATTTTGTTTCCCTCTTTGAAGAAATGACAATTACTGAGGTTGTTGAAGTGCTTCGGGAACGTGAACTACCAGAGCATGTGAAAGATTTACCCGTGACTAATACGAACGATGAGTTGGTCGGTATTGTGAGTATGCGTGCATTACTCATCGGTCAATCAGATGCAACCGTAGCAAATACCATGGAGCATAAGATTGCAGCAGTTCATAGCGATACAGATCGAGAACAGGTGGCAAGAGAGTTTGAACGGTATGGGTACGAGATGCTTCCAGTAATCGACGCATCAAATCGCCTGCTTGGAATTATCACATTTGACGATGTAATCGACATCATCGAAGAAGAACAAACCGAAGACGTTCAGAAAACAGTTGGTGCTGGAGCAGGAGAAGCAGTGTATTCTGGTTTGAGTCAAAAACTAAAAGGCAGAATGCCCTGGCTTATTATTTCAGCAATCATGATGTTGCCCGCTACTTATGTTGTGCTTGGTTTTGAATCTCTTATAAGAGAAGTTGCGTTACTTGCAGTTTTTATGCCACTTATTGCAGCACTCGCAGGAAACGCAGGACACCAAGCATTAGCGGTTACTCTTCGAGGAATAGTGTTGGATGAAGTACGAAAGGATCGAATTATTCCTCTCATGAGAAGAGAGCTATTTGTTGGCTTAATTGCAGGAGTTACAATTGGTGGAAGCGTTTCGGTTTTATTGTATCTTTTTGGAAACGAGGAACTTGCGGCAAAGCTCGGGTTAATCGTTGCGTGTGCAATGGTTGTTTCGATGAGTATTGCTACGTTTACCGGTGCAGCAATTCCATTACTAATGCGCAAAATAGGAGCTGACCCAGCCCAGGCATCTGCTATTTTTCTTGTAATGATTACCGATGCCGTAGCATTTTCGACACTGTTAGGATTTGCATATTTAACTTTGACTTGGATTCAAGGAACACCATAATGATTAGAGATATAGATCGTATTTTGATTGCGCGTGGAGCTATTTCAGATAGAGTTCGTTCACTCGGAGAGGCAATAACAAAACATTTGGAAGATGTCGATGCAGATCAGGAAATCGCATTAGTTGCGGTGATGACCGGTTCTCTAATTTTTGTTGCAGACCTTATGCGACATCTTCCAATGAAAATTCGTATTCAACTGATGACTGCGAGTAGTTACATTGGAAAATCAACACAAACAAACAGCGACCCAGTGATTGGCAAACTTCCTAATGTTAAAGACATGCATGTTTTGCTTGTTGATGACATACTCGATTCAGGTAAAACGCTAACCAGAATCAGAGGAAAGTTGCAAGAACTTAACCCAAAATCAATTCAATCATGCGTTTTGCTCCGCAAAAAACTACCCTCAGCAATGGAGGTACCTTGCGAATATGTAGGCTTTGAAATAGAAGACGAATTTGTTGTTGGATATGGATTAGATTACGATGGTTATTATCGTAATTTTCCAGATATAGGTGTTATTTGCCCATAGTTTTGTACGAAACAGCAGCAAATGAATGGCTACTGCAAACCTCTGTAAAGTTAACTTGGGCCAGGCACAGTTTCTAGAACCTGTTGCATAACACGCCGAGTGGTGTTGGTATCCCCGTCGTGTATGTATGCTCTACTTACAATTCTGTGCGAGCAAACAGCGACTACATTTGAAACAATGTCTTCAGGAATGCAATAATCACGGTCATCAAGAAGTGCTGTTGCTTTCGCGACCTGAGCAAGCGCAAGACCACCACGAGTACTTATTCCAACTCTAAGATCTTCCGCCCTGCGGGTTGCAGTTGAAAGTGCAATGATGTACTCAACAAGTGAGTCAGCAAGTTTAATTGAATTAGTTAATTCTTGAGCCCCAACAATTTCTTCAGTAGACATGATTGGTTGCAATGTTTGCAATGTTGTTTGAGCTGGTTGTTGTTTAATCACACGGTGCTCATCGTTTGGAGAAGGGTATCCAAGATTAATTCTCATCAAAAACCGATCAAGTTGATTTTCGGGAAGAAAATATGTTCCTTCAAATTCATACGGATTTTGCGTTGCGATTACCATAAAAGGAGATGGCAGGGATCTTGTGTTTCCATCGATAGTTACAGCACATTCACTCATTGCTTCGAGCAAAGCGGATTGAGTTCTTGGGGTTGTTCTATTGATTTCATCTGCAACAACGATATTGTTAAAAATTGGTCCGGGCTGGAATGTAAAATCAGAACTCGTGCGATTAAACATATTGATTCCCGTAATATCACTTGGGAGAAGATCAGGCGTGCATTGAATTCGGGCAAAGGAGCCATCAACGCTTTTCGCTACAGCACTTGCTAGTACGGTTTTTCCTACTCCTGGGACATCTTCAATAAGGATATGACCCTTTGCGAGCAATGAAATGACAACTCGGTCGATGGCCATAGCGTTCCCCATGTACACTGAGGAGATGTTTTCTCGTAATTCCTGAATCTTATGAATGAGTGCTGAATGTGTCATGGTATGTACGAGTATAACGCTCTCTTAAAATGGTAACTGAAAATCCATCCAAATCACCTATTGTAGATAGCTTAAACCACATGGTTGTTGTGTTGCCGCTGCCCTGCATCCGTTGTGGTTATGAACTTAGAAATTTAGCTGCCGATGGAGATTGTCCTGAATGTGGTGAACCTATTCGTCTCACAATCATTGAATCGATTGACCCAGCTTCCCGCCGGTTAACCCCAATACAAAATCCAAAAATTATTGGGAATGCGATTTCTGGAATTGTCATTTCATTTTTCATTTCAATTATTCTGGCTGTAACAGCGCTTCTTATTTCATCACCCTCACAACTACCAATCCCAGACACGTTGAGAGAGCTTCCTGCGAACGCATTTTTGTGGGCTGCAGCTAGTATGGGTTTGTTGGCATTTCTTAACATCACACCTTTAATGCGAATGTGCCAACGTAAAGAACTGGTAGGCTGCAGAACTGGAATCATGCTAACAGGCTCAGGGATTTTGCTTTGGTCGATAAATATGCTAGCAGTGAACTACTTTTCACTTTCATTGGGAGACTTGTCTCCGGTATACAACATGTTGCTTGACACTTGCCTGCCAGTTATTTCAACTAGCATTATTTTTTCAGGTTTTCGAAAACTTATTCCTCGCCTAGGTCAACGTAGCCGAGCATTTCGCCAAGCACAAGGGAGTCGTCAAAGGATGAACGATTTACTTGCTACGCTTGTGGTGATTATCATTGGCAGAACCCTTCTCGTTGCATCAACTCCAAATTCAGGGACAGCCACTTTGGGACTCATAGTGATGGTGATGAGTATTTCACTAATAGTCATTGGTCTAGGGTATCTTGTTCGGAATACACTCTGGATCCGCCGAGCACTTGTAACACCTCCACCCACAATAAACGAACTACTTCGTTCATCGGAGTAACCCCTAGTGAACACGGGTGTCTGCCACGATGGCAGGGATGGGTGGAGTTAGTGGGGTGTTGGCGGTAGGAAGGGCTCCATAGTGACTAAAATGGGCGTTTTGGACGTACGTTTGGCGCGGGATTTGTACCTGTATTTGCTCATCTATGGCGTTGTGCCATTAGCAAAATAGGAAGTAACCCACACACAACCGGGTTCGATAAGGAGAGTATGACAAATGGCAGTAAAAGAACTGGCCTTCGATGCAGAAGCCCGAAAAAAGATGTTGAGGGGTGTTGAAAAACTCGCTACCGCAGTGAAATCAACTCTTGGTCCCCGTGGACGGAACGCAATATTGGACAAATCATGGGGCGGACCAACTGTGACCAAAGATGGGGTAACAGTCGCTGAAGAAATCGAACTTCGCGACAAGATAGAAAACCAAGGTGCTCAACTTGTTAAAGAGGTCGCTTCAAAAACATCTGACGATGCTGGTGATGGTACAACTACAGCGATTGTGCTTGCAGAAGCAATATTTAAAAGTGGTCTTAGGCATTTAGCATCTGGTTGCGATGCAAACGCTGTGGTCCGAGGAATTCGAAACGCAGTAACCTCAGTAACAAAATCAATCGATGAAATGTCACAATCAATCGAAGACAATATTGAAGCAGTTGCAACCATTTCTGCGAACAACGATCCAGAAATTGGGAAGATTATGGCGAGGGCTTTTTCAAAAGTTGGAAAAGATGGTGTCATCACTGTCGAAGAGGGTAAGATTCTTGACACAACCGTAGATGTTGTTGAAGGCATGCAGTTTGACCGAGGTTTTCTTAGTCCAAACTTTGTAACCGATGTCGACAACATGACAACGGTTTTAGATAAACCACTTGTTTTCATTTATGAAGATAAAATTGAATCAGCAAAACAAATAGTTCCACTTCTTGAAAAAGTAATGGAAGCCAAGCGACCTCTTTTAATTATTGCTGAAGATATTACTGGCGAAGCACTCTCAACTCTCGTGATAAATAAACTGCGAGGCGTGTTGCAAGTTGTTGCGGTAAAAGCCCCAGGATATGGCGATCGAAGAAAATCAATGCTTGAAGACATAGCAATTCTTACTGGTGGTGAAGCTATCATGAAGGATCTCGGTGTCGATATTGAGAATATTAGTCTCACACAACTAGGTCAATCTAAGAAAATTGAAGTAACAAATAAAGAAACAACAATTATCGAGGGTGCAGGCACATCAAAAGATATCCAAACTCGGATTGCTAGAATCCGAACAGAAATAGATGCGAGCACTTCAGATTATGATCGAGAAAAACTTCAAGAACGTTTGGCGAAACTCGCTGGCGGTATTGCTCAAATAAATGTTGGTGCAGCTTCTGAAGCAGAACTCAAAGAACGTAAGGCAAGGGTAGAGGACGCACTTCACGCTACAAGAGCAGCAATTGAAGAGGGGGTTGTTCCAGGCGGCGGAGTTAGTTTCATTCGTTCAATCGATGCCCTTAAAAAGGCAAAAAAATCCGCAAGGGGCGATGAAAAGGTTGGGTTTGATGTTATTGGCGATGCTCTTGTGTTGCCGCTTCAAACAATTGCAGATAACTCAGGAGTAAAAGGCACAGTTGTTGTGTCGAAGGTATCAGAGATGACAGGAAGCAACGGATTCAATGCGCTTACTCTTGAGTATGGCGATTTGTTAGTTGATGGTGTTCTTACACCTGCGAAAGTAGATCGTTGCGCCTTACAAAATGCGTCCTCTGTTGCTTGCATGATGCTATCGACCGATTGCATTATTACAAATGTCCCATCAGATGAAGAAGAAACTCCAGAAATGGGTGGCATGGATCCAATGGGCGGCATGGGTGGCATGGGTGGCATGGGTGGAATGCCAGGCATGGGCGGTATGGGCGGAATGCCAGGCATGGGATTCTAAGATCGTAATTCAAAACAAAATCAAACTCAGAACACACACCAAAAATTGGAGATTAAAAATGGCAGTAAAACCACTTGAAGATAGAATTTTAATTAAACCCCTTGAACGAGAAACGCAAACCGCGTCAGGTATTTTTTTACCTGAATCAGCTACTGAAAAACCAATGCAAGGCATAGTTGTTGCGACAGGTCCTGGAAAACTTCTTGATAACGGCGAACGCATCAAACCAGATGTAAAAAAGAATGATGTTGTTGTGTTTGGCAAGTATTCAGGAACAGAAATAGAAATAAAAGGTGATACTCACCTCATCGTACGTGAAAGCGAATTGCTTGGCATGGTTGATGCTTAAGTGAAGAAAGAGAATATATACACATGACTGCAAAACAAATGAAATATGAAAATGCTGCTCACGAAGAATTTCGTGAAGGTATTAAACGAATGACAAAAGCAGTGGGAATCACAATGGGACCCGCAGGGCGAAATGTTGTTGTTCAAAAAGCTTATGGTTCCCCAGTTGTCACCAAAGACGGAGTATCTGTTGCTAAAGAAGTGGAGTTTCCAGAACGCTTCCAAAACATGGGCGTCAAAATGGTGCAGCAAGTTGCAAAGAAGACAGCAGACGTTGCCGGTGATGGAACAACATCAGCAACAATTCTTGCCGATGCAATTTTTAGTAACGGGCTTCGCCACACAACGGTTGGTGCGAATCCAGTCACTATTCAACGTGGCATCAATGCCGCTGCAAAAATTGCTACGGATGCAGTTAATGCGATGTCAAAAGAATGTAAAGGCAAAAGCGACCTTCAAAAAGTAGCGATGGTTTCATCGAACCACGATGAAGTTATTGGCGACATAATTTCTCAGGCCATTCATAAGGTTGGCGGTGATGGAGTTGTTGAAGTTGAAGAAGGTAAAACAGCAGAAACAACACTGGAATATGTTGAAGGCATGGCATTTGACAAGGGATTTTTAAGCCCATACTTCATGACTGATCCAAAGACCGCAGAGTGTGTACTTGAAGATTGCAACATTCTAATTTTTGAGAAGAAAATAACAAATCTTTCAGATTTGCTTCCTCTGCTCAATAAAGCTGTCACTTCAGGCAAACCACTGCTCCTTATTGCAGAAGATGTAGAAAACGAAGCACTCGCAGCTTTGGTTATTAACCGACTTCGTGGAACATTGAAAATATGCGCTGTTAAAGCTCCTGGTTTTGGAGATCGCCGAAAAGCAATGCTCGGAGATATTGCCGCACTTACAGGTGGCGAATTCTTTTCTGAAGACCTCGGAAGAAATCTTGAAGATATAGAACTAAGTGAGCTTGGTAGTGCAAAACGAGTTGTTGTAACAAAAGATGGCACAACAATTGTCCGTGGCGCTGGTAAGAAATCAGATATTGAAGCACGAGTGAATCAAATCACCGCTCAAATAGAACGCTCTTCAAGTGATTACGACAAAGAAAAGCTACAAGAACGCCTCGCGAAGTTAACCGGAGGTGTTGCGGTTATTCAAGTTGGTGGCACAAGTGAAGTAGAAATGAAGGAGCGCAAAGATCGTGTTGATGATGCACTTGCTGCAACACGCGCGGCAGCACGAGAAGGATACGTTGCAGGGGGCGGTGTTGCGTATATTCGTGCAATTGATGCATTAACGAAGGCACGAAAAAGTGCAAAAGGTGATGCGAAGTACGGTTTCGATATTCTTGCAAATGCTCTTGAGGAACCCGCATCTTTAATCGCGTCAAATGGCGGTGATGATGGTGATGTTGTTGTTGAGAAAATTAAAGAGGGCACAGGTGCCTTTGGGTACAACGCCTCAACTCGTTGCTATGAAGATCTCATTAAGGCAGGAATTATTGACCCTGCGCTCGTAGTATGCACAGCAATTCAAAATGCAGCTTCAGTCGCAGGATTACTGCTTACAACTAATGTGGTTATTACTGATTTGAACGATGATGACAACCCAATTGAGAATGCGATTTTCTAAATCAAGCAAGCTGTTGCTATGACTGTTACGAAATGTTATTACGAAGTTCTTGGAATAAATCGCTCTGCCGATGGTTCAGAGGTTAAGCGTGCTTATCGTCGATTAGCGATGAAATATCATCCAGACCGCAACCCGGGTGACTCTGAAGCAGAACAAAGTTTTAAAGAGTGTGCAGAGGCATACGAAATACTTTCAGATTCACAAAAGCGCACGATTTACGACCAATACGGTCACGAAGGGTTGCGAGGTCGAGGACACGCAGCACACGACTACAACACGATGAATGTTGAAGATATCTTTTCAATGTTCAACGACATCCTAGGTGGTGGCGGCTTTGGCCGCGGTGGTGGGAGAACTCGACAGCACCGCGGTTTCGACCTTGAAACCGATGTTGAAGTAACGCTCGAAGAAGTATTGACAGGAACACAGCGTGATGTTGAGTTCGACCGTCTAGCAGTGTGTGAAACATGTTCCGGTGGTGGAGGAAAACCTGGGACTTCGCCAAAAACATGTCATACGTGCCAGGGGCAAGGGAAAGTCGCCCAAGCTGGTCTCGGTGGTATGTTCAGGATGGTTTCAGCATGTCCAAATTGTCGCGGTCGCGGTACAGTCATCACAGAAAAATGTGAGGATTGCAAAGGTCGTGGTCGAAAAGCTATTCACAGACAACTCAGCGTAAAGATACCTGCAGGCATTCACAATGGTCAAGCTGTACGTGTTGCAGGTGAGGGCGAACCACCAGCTCCAGAAGTATCTCAAGGTGGTGAAGGCGTACCTGGTGATTTACATGTCGTTGTGCGCGTAAAAAGCGACTCTAGATTTGAACGGGATGGTAATCATCTAATTCAGGTTGTACCAGTTGCGTTTACCCAGTTAGCTCTCGGCGCAACTGTCGAAGTTGATTCAATTGATAATTCACACGAATTAGATATACCAAGTGGAACTCAAACTAACGATGTTTTCAAAATCGAAGGAGCGGGTATTCCAGATCTTCGAACAGGAAAGCGTGGAGACCTTGTTATTATCGTGCGACTTGCTGTCCCTAATAAATTGACTGAAGAACAGCGAAAACTCTTAGAAGAATATGCAAAAACAGAACACATTCCAGTCCACGAAGGCGAAAGTTCATTGTGGGAAAAATTAAAAGACGCCGTAACTGGCGGACGATCTCGTTATGACGAGGAATAAAAAAATGATGACTGATTCAAACACATCCGAAGACCAAATTGACACAACCGAAGAACTTGTGGAAGAATCGCTCTCAGAAGTTGATCAATTGAAACAAGAGTTAGAAGAAGCTAACGAAGGGAAACTTCGTGCGCTTGCTGATTTTAAAAACTTCCAAAGACGCAGTGTGGAAAATGAAATAAGGGCAGTAAATGGTGGAAAAGCGCAAATTATTCGCTCCCTTATTCCATCGATTGAACAGATGAATTTGGCAATCGAACATGCTAGCGACGATGTTGTCATTAAAGGATTTCAAATGGCTCGCGACTCACTACTTCAGGGTCTTGCAGACTGCGGGGTAACTTCGATTAATCCAGAACTTGGAGATACCTTCGACCCACAAATGCATGAAGCCCTGATGAGGGAAGAGTCAGAAGATTATGAGGCGGATCATATTGTTATGGTTATGCAAACTGGCTTTCAACTTGGTGACATAGTTATTTGCCCGGCTAAGGTAGCAGTAAGTTCTTAATTATGCCAACGTATGAATACCAATGCCAGAATTGTGGGCACGAGTTTGAATTGTTCCAACAAATGACAGAGTCGGTGAAAAAGAAATGTCCCGAGTGTGAAAAACTGAAACTAAAGCGGCTCATTGGCGCTGGTTCTGCTGTTGTTTTTAAGGGAAGTGGTTTCTACGAGACAGACTACCGAAGCAATTCTTATAAAAAGGATGCAAAGGCAGAAAAAGAATCGAGGACCCCCAAAAAAGACAGCACTAAAAAAGACAGCAAAAAACCAAAAGAAAAATCGCCGTCACCAAAGAAGGGTTAGCATCAACGTATGCCTCTGCGATTCCTTAACAAACTTTTAGATCATCTTTCACACGCGGGGTATCGCCCCACAACAATTCGAAATATTGTCAAGGATTTACGTATTGATAACGAATTCCGTACCGCTTTTGATGAAACATTATCCAGGGCAGAAGAAGATGGTTTGATTGAAATTGGCCGAGATGATTGTGTTCGGCTTCCAGCACTTCCAGATGAAATTACAGGAACATACCGGTCAAACAAAAGGGGTTTTGGGTTTGTAACGCCATCGCAACGGTATCGAGAGGGTGATGTATATATCGGATCAGGGTCTGAGGGAGATGCGGTTTCAGGTGACACCGTTCGTGTTGTGATTGTTCATGGTGGTCGGTGGAAAAAAGACAAGGGCAGTGCCGGAAGAATTACAGAAGTACTTTCACGCGGTCGAGGGGAATATGTTGGAACATTGTTTAAAAGAGGAAAGGGATGGTTTGCACAGCCAGATGGGCGCGAGTTACACGACCCAATTATTATTAGAGATGTGGGTGCAAAAGACGCAAAAGCAGGAAACAAAATTGTTTTTGAAATGCTTCATTATCCTGAGAAAGATTATTACGGTGAAGGTGTTATTACACGGGTACTTGGAGATGCTGGTAGGCCAGATGTTGAAACACAGGCGGTTGTTTTGGCATATGGACTACACGAAGAATTTGATGAAGCTTCAAAGGAAGAAGCGCGGAAGGCATCATCACATTTTGAAGAAACTGGTGATGAAGATCGTGAAGACTTAACAAGTACTTTTATATTTACCATCGATCCGCCTGATGCAAGAGATTTTGATGATGCAATTAACATTTCATTCGACAGCGACACCAAAGAGTGGGAATTGGGCGTTCATATTGCAGATGTTGCAAGTTTTGTTTCCCCTGAGAGCGCTCTGGATAAGGGCGCAATAGAGCGAGGAAACAGTGTGTATCTTCCTAGGCACGTTATTCCAATGTTGCCAGAAGTGTTGTCTAATGGTGTTTGCTCGTTACAAGAAGGTGTTCGCCGCTGGGCAAAGTCTATTTTTATTCGGTTTGATAACAACGGAAAAGTAATTGGCCATCGTCTGCAGAACACAGTTATCCGTTCTGAAAAAAGGTTGACGTATTTGGAAGCACAAGCGCTTATTGATGGTAATGAAAAAGAAGCACGCAAGCACTCTGTCACCGGTGGAGAGTACAAACAACAATTGATTGAATCATTGCGCCTTGCTGATATATTGGCTAAAAAACTTCTCTCACGCCGTCGAAAAGATGGAATGATAGAGTTGCAGTTACCCGAAGTCGTGCTAGAGTTTGACGATGATGGTCACGTGATTGATGCTCACCCCGAAGATGGTGCATTTACCCACCGGATAATCGAAATGTTTATGGTTGAGGCAAACGAAGCTGTTGCAAGAACTTTTGCTGGTCTTGATATTGCCTTGCTTCGGAGAGTTCATCCAGAGCCAAAATTTAAAGACATGGAAGAGTTGCGGCTGTTTGCCCGAAGTGTTGGTGTTGGGATGCCAGAAGAGCCAGCACGGGAAGATTTGCAACGATTGTTACAGGCAACGAAGGAAAGTGATGCTTCCAGAGCAATTCATTTTGCTGTGCTGAGAACTCTAACTCAAGCGACTTATAGTCCAGCAGAAATAGGTCACTTTGCCCTTGCAAGCAAACACTATGCTCATTTCACGAGCCCAATACGTAGATATCCAGATTTAACCGTCCATCGAACAATTGCAGCATATTTAGATTACACAAATAATGGCAGTTCCAAAAAGGGTGGCAAAGCAAGGCGAGCACTTGTGCAAAATATTCGAAGTGACCCACGAGTTATGACTGAAGGAGAACTTATAGAACTCGGCGAATCGTGTTCTTCAACAGAGAGAAATGCTGAGCAGGCAGAACGGTCCCTGCGAATGTTTCTTGTTATGCAATTTCTTTACGAAGAGCATCTCGGAGACGAATTTACAGGAATCATTACAGGTTTTTCAACGCAGGGCGTTTTTGTTTCTCTAGAAAGATTTTTAGTCGAGGGGATGGCACGATTTGATTCAATTTCAAGGTCATCAAAAAGGACAGATCGCTGGGTTAAGATGGAAGGGACAGGAAGAATTGTGGCTCAAAAAAGCGGGGCAGTTTTGTCTACCGGTGACCAGGTATCTGTGCAGATTACAGCCATTGACCTCCCAACAAGGCAGATGGAACTAGGAATAACAAAAATGCCCACTAGACATATAGAAGATATTGTTGAGCCACAAATCCCAAGAAACAAAAACAGAAAACGAAACGAAAAAAAAAGTGTATCTAAACGAGGCGGGCGGGGGCGAAAAAGAAAGTAAAGCGTATCATGGGATGAAAAGATTGGAGTCCCAAAATGACAGATCAAAAAACGACAGGCACAAGCAGTATCGAGTCAATCCTTCAGGAAGATCGTATCTTTGCTCCACCAGAAAATTTTGATTCAAGAATAGGTGGCGCGTACATTTCTTCGATGGAAGAGTATGAAACATTACACAAACGATCAATAGAAGATTCGGATGGTTTTTGGGGAGACGTTGCCGATGAACTTGACTGGTTTGAAAGATGGGACACAGTGCAAACAGGAGAATTCCCTGATGTGCGTTGGTTTGACGGTGGGAAAACGAACATTTGTCACAATTGTATTGACCGCCAAATCAATATGGGTCACGGTGATGACATAGCAATCATTTGGGAAGGGGAACCAACAGACAGCGATGGATTCGGTGAAGTTAGAACATTTTCATATTACGACCTACACTCCGAAGTTTGCAAGTTTGCAAACGCGTTGAAATCGCAAGGTGTTAAAAAGGGAGACGTGGTTACAATTTATATGGGGATGGTTCCAGAACTTGCAATCGCTACGCTCGCATGCGCAAGAATTGGTGCGCCACACTCAGTGATTTTTGGTGGTTTTTCCTCACAAGCCATAGCAGATAGAGTTGAAGATGCAAAAAGCACCGTCGTCATTACATGCGACGGTTCGTGGCGACGTGGAAAAGTTGTTCCTTTAAAAGATAATGTTGATGCAGCTACAGAACTTACTTCTTTAATTGAAACAGTGATAGTGTTAAAACGATGCAACAACGATGTATCTTGGAACCAAGAGCGCGATCTGTGGTGGCACGATGTTTGTGATGGTCAAGAAGAAGATTGTCATTGTGAATCTATGGAAGCTGAAGACATGCTCTTTTTGCTTTATACATCTGGCTCAACCGGAAAACCAAAGGGGATTATTCACACAACTGGTGGGTACATGGTGTACACCTACTTAACAAGTAAATGGGTGTTTAACCTAAAGCCAGACAACGATCAGGTCTACTGGTGCACGGCAGATATTGGTTGGATTACTGGTCACAGTTATATTATTTATGGTGTGCTACCCAACCGAGTTCCAACTCTTATGTACGAAGGTGCACCAAATTTTCCAAATCCAGATCGATTTTGGAACATTGTAGATAGGCATAAAGTAACACAGTTTTATACGGCCCCAACGGCTATTCGTGCATTTATGAAGTGGGGAGACGAACATCCAGAGAAGCATGATTTAAGTTCATTAAGATTACTTGGAACTGTTGGCGAGCCAATTAACCCCGAAGCATGGATGTGGTACCGAGAAACAATTGGTGGAAACAATTGTCCAATTGTGGATACATGGTGGCAAACAGAAACAGGTGGTCAAATGCTGACACCGCTTCCGGGAGCAACACCCACAACTCCAGGTTCTTGTACAAGACCATTTTTTGGGGTTGATGCTGCAGTTGTTGAGGAAGATGGTTCTGAAGTTCCAACGAATACCGGCGGTTTACTTGTTATCCGAAAGCCATGGCCTGGAATATTGCGAGGTATCTATGGAGACAGGGAACGTTTTGTAGAAACATATTTTGGTCGTGTTGATGGTATGTATTTGGCTGGCGATAGTGCTCGGTGCGATGAAAACAAAAACTTTTGGATTATGGGTCGAATTGATGATGTTATAAATGTTTCGGGTCACCGCCTCGGTACGATGGAAGTCGAATCATCTTTAGTAAGTCACGAAGCAGTTGTTGAAGCGGCGGTAGTTGGTATTCCTCATGAAATCAAGGGGACTGGAATTGCTGCATTTTGTACTCTTGCAAGCGGGTGCGAACCATCTGAAGAACTTAAACAATCCCTTCGGCAACATGTCGGAGATGAAATTGGAGCAATTGCAAAGCCCGACTTGTTAAAATTTACTGACGCACTTCCAAAAACACGAAGCGGTAAAATTATGCGTCGACTATTGCGAGATGTTGCTGCAGGAACCGATTCACAACAGGACGTAACAACTCTAGAAGATTTTACGGTGCTAGCAAAACTACGTTCAGACGATTGATGCGACCGCTGGAATAGCGGTTCCGCACATTAATTGATCACCGCAGACCACAAGGTCTGCAGTGTTTTCTTGTACCCTAATTCTTCCGATTGCAACATTCCGTTTGTTTTCCATTGTTCGGGGATCAAACTGTTCCGCTCGCGGAAGCAACTCTGTAGCAATAGGCTCTTCGGTTTTGATATGTAAACTTGCAATGTGCCCAGTAAAAACAGGAACCCTAAATGAAGTTGCAATTACGTTACAACTAAACAATTTTTGCAAATCATTTATTATGGCTCGCTCTTCTTGCTTAGCTTTTTCATGAGGCAAAATGTTGTTAACAAGTTGCCCAGCAAATATTTCTTCAGTATTATTTTGTTGTAGCGCTTGTACTCCTCGCCAGCCCGCACCAGAGGCCGATTGCATGCACGTTGCGATGATGTTCGTAATAGTGCATTGGTGGTGTAGTGGTGCAAGCGCTTGTGCAATAAGAGAAGCCATGCAATTGGGTATTCGTAACCGTATTGATTTTGATTTTAAAATAGCGGGGAGTACAAGTGAGGTATTTGGCAACTCACCTGTGCAGTCAACAAAAGGAACAGCAAACTCTCTATTGGGAATAACTGCGGCGACAATGACACCTTGCACATCATTTGGAATTTCGTCTTTTCTGTTTAACGGAACAGGAACATGACCCTGAGTGGTGATTTCTTGTACACACACTCTCCCGACCGATCCTCTTGAACCAATTACAGCGACTCTCATTACTACAGTGTATGAGTTCAGGCTCGAAATTAGGTAGAATGTGGGTATGACAAAATACACAACAGTTGAAAATGCACGAGTTGGGATTTTAATGGGGAGCGCTTCGGATTGGCCAGTGATGAAAAGAGCGAGCGAGATGCTCGAATCCTTCAATGTGCTCCACGAATGCAACGCGTTATCAGCACATAGAAACGCTGAATTACTTCGAGAATACATCGCTGGCGCTGAAAAACGCGGTATTGAACTATTTATCTGTGCTGCTGGTGGAGCGGCTCATCTAGCTGGAGTTGTGGCTGCACACACAGAAAAACCTGTTTTGGGCTGCCCAATGCAGGCTTGGTCCCTTGATGGCCTTGATTCGCTGCTCTCAACGGTTCAAATGCCAAAAGGGATTCCAGTAGCAACATTTGCAATCGGTGGTGCGGGGGCAACAAATGCCGCTCTTTTCGCTGTTCAAATGCTTGGTATGAGCGATCCCGACTTACTAGAGCGTTTTACTGAGTACCGAAACACGCAGTCGGATTCAACGACACTGCTGGAATAGCCCTTTGATTCAAGTTTTTTAAGGTCCGAGAACAACAATAAAGCGCTCTAGTATGCGTTCTGTATTGAGTCCCGAATTGCAAAGCCGATGCAGTATAAAGCAATTTTTTTCGAACAAAAAGCCCATAGATAGGCGTATGGGAAGAGATAATCACTGGAGCTATTTCATGTTAAAAAACAAACTATTTTATTCCTTCCTTATCGCGTCAATCGCGTCAACAGCCCTTGGCAAACCAAAGAAGTTTGACGAAGTAAACGAGGGGTACACAAAAGTTGTTTCCACAGTTGACGGGTCTTCTCCACTATTTGGATTGTGGAAAAACGCCAAAGAGCAACAACTCCTTGTAGAACTTCCGCGTGGATGGAGCAGCAAAAAATTCTTTATAGCAGTTACCCCATCTGCAGGTGTGAAATTTGCGGGTTTGCAAGGTAATGAGGCGTACGTGTATCTTCGAAAGTATGGAGATCGACTAGCATTTATTTCACCAGAAGTTTCCGTTCGATCTTCTGGAGATAAATCATCAAAGGATTCTGTCGATACAATTTTTACGGACAAGGTGTTGATAGATGTTCCAATTATTGCGACTGGTCCAAATGGGCAGCCAGTTATTGATTTGGATTATTTACTTGTTAACAACGCATCAAAGGTTGCAGGATCAGTTGCTAGTGGTGCAAATAGTAAACTTGTAAGAATTAAAAAAGCGAAATCGTTTCCCAAGAACTTAGAAGTTGCGTTTGAGATGCCAACAAGTGGCGGCGTATTTAAAACTATTCATTATTCAATCAGCGAAGTGCCAGAACGAAGTAGTTATAAACCACGGAAAGCAGATGAACGTGTTGGATACTTTGGAACAACATACCGCGACTTAGGACAGTATCACAATGAAGATAAGTGGGTTCACTATATTAATCGTTGGAACCTTCAGAAGCGAGATTCTAACCTCACACTAAGCCCACCAAATGAACCTATTGTGTTTTATATAGAACATACCGTTCCTGTTCGATATCGAAGGTGGGTACGAGATGGCGTGCTTTATTGGAATGATGCTTTTCGAAAAATTGGAATCGATAACGCAATAGAAGTGTATTATCAAGATTCTGTGACCGGTGTTCACATGGAAAAAGATCCAGAAGATGTTCGGTACAATTTCCTCCGTTGGTTACATAATGACGTAGCCACAGCAATCGGTCCATCACGCGCGCACCCGATGACTGGCGAAATTCTCGATGCAGATATCGTCCTCACCGATGGTTGGATTCGAGCATACTGGCGTTGGTACAACCAACAGCCCAAATCATCAGAAGCAATGGCAGCGATGAGTCCTGAAGACATTCAATGGTTAAATCAGTATCCTCAATGGGACCCACGCATTCGCATGGCTGATCCAATGGAACGTGCAAAAGTGTTACAAGCCCGAAAAGAAGGGATTACAACTGATGCATCGATTGACCCAATTCTTGCAAACAATGATGACCTTGCTGCAATAGCAGGGTGGCTAGGTGATGAAGACCGTCACTGCTTAGTAGCTTATCAACTTGCAAGCCAAATGGCGTTTGCTCGACTTGGTCTTGAGAGTTTAAATCTTCTTGAATTGGGTGCTCCAACGGACGATGGCCGCTCAACCGGAGATGAGTTGGATGGAATTCCAGAATGGTTTATTGGTCCTTTGTTGTCGGGTTTAGTGTGTCATGAAGTCGGGCACACTCTTGGACTACGTCACAACTTTAAAGCATCGGGTCTGTACACCATGGAAGAAATTAACTCTGAAGAAATTCGTGGCAACAAACCATTCACCTCGTCGGTAATGGATTACAACCCTGTTAACTTCAATATGGATACAGGTGAGGTTCAGGGTGATTTTGCAATGATTGGCATAGGACTCTATGACTACTGGGCTATCGAATATGGGTATACGTTTGATAAACCAAGCGCAGTTCTTGAAAGAGCAGGCGAGCCCGCGCATGCATATTTAACAGATGAAGATACTTCTGGGCCAGACCCTCTGGCAAAGCGTTATGACTTTAGTAAAGACCCACTTACGTATGCAGAAAATCAAATGCGAATCGTAAACAAATTAAGAGAAGACCTTCTCGACCATTTTGTTGAAGATGGTGATAGTTGGTCAAAAGCACGCCGCGGATATGAAACGACACTACGCATGCAAATGAGTGCAGCTAGTATGATGTCTGATTGGATTGGTGGTGCACACACGAATAGGAACAAGAAGGGTGATTTTGGCGAAGAAGATGTTCCACCAGTACAGGTTGTTCCTGCAGAACAACAGCGAGCCGCCCTTGAGTTCATTGTAAATACTGTCTTTGATGATGACGCATACGGTTTGTCCCCGCATCTCATAACACACTTCAATGTTGATAAATGGTACGGTGGTGGAGGTGATAGTGGCGAAGCAACATGGCCAATTCACGATAGAATTCTTGGAAATCAGGCGGGGCTTCTCTCTACAATTCTTGCCCCAAGCCGCCTTCGGATGGTATATGACAACGAGTTTTTGGTGCCAGAAGATGAAGACGCGTTGACTATTGCAGAAATTTTTCAAACACTTATGGATGCAATTTATGGTGACATGGAATACACAGATGGTGATTGGTCAAACCGTTCACCGATGATTTCCTCTATTGACCGCAACTTACAAGCTGAAATGGTAGACAGACTCATTGATTTATCAACAGGTAGGGTTCGTATGTTTAGATCAATAAGAACACTTGCTCTGTATCACACACGTCAACTTTATGAAGATCTTGGTGAGGCATTAAAAAATGGAGCAAGCATGGACACCTATACACTTGCACATCTTCAGGATATGCATGAGCGTCTTGGTAAAGCTCTAGATATTGTGTACACAATGTGATTATCCAAGCAGAGCCTTAGTGTTGTATCCTATGCGTGATTGATGAATTTTAATTCACCGCCATCATCACCTATTGAAGCAATCAAACAATGGTTTGATCAAGCTGAGTCTTCGTACCCAATGCCAAATCCATTAGCGCTTGCATTGTCAACAGTTAATTCAGAAGGTCAACCTTCGTCGAGAATGGTATTGCTGAAGGGGTTTGATGAAAGAGGTGCAGTGTTCTATACGAACTACGAAAGCGACAAAGCTAACGACATTGAGGAAAACAATGCAGTTTCGTTGCTTTTTCACTGGGATGATATGCAACGGCAACTTCGAATTCAGGGGCGAGCAACAAAGGTTTCAAACGAAGAATCGGATGATTACTTCTCAACTCGTGCAAGATTGAGCCAGACCGGGGCATGGGCAAGCAAGCAATCACAGACACTAAAGAGCAGAACGGCGCTGGTGGCAAAGGTTGCGGCTCTTACAGCGAAATGGGTTGGAAGGAAAATACCTAGACCAGAATTTTGGGGAGGATATCGTGTAACTCTTGACATGATTGAGTTGTGGCAGGGACACGACGGACGTTTGCATGATCGAATTCGGTATACGAGAGTTGGTCGGGAATGGTCTTGGCAACGGCTGCAACCTTAAATAGATGTTGGGGGACAACCATTCAATTAACCCTTCAACAGCCGCCTAGCTTCCTCAAGTAATTCTTTAGGTAACACCGGCTCATCTTGTTTTGTATTTTGCTTTTTTTTGTTTTTGGGCGGATTAACTTGTTCTAGCTGAGGAGCAGTGTTGCTTTTTATTTTTGGTACTGATGTGTCTTTCAAATCTTGTAATGTGTTGTCATCTATCCCAAATTCTTGTTTCCACTCTTTTGCTAGTTTTGAAGAAAGACCACTTGGTCTCTGGACATGTTTTTTTTTCGTGGTTTTATTGTCATCGACTAGGATTTGCAAGAATTCAGCAGAGCCAATGTGCTGCGCACCCTTGGATTTAATGGATCGAATAATTTCTCTGTCACTCGTGACAACAATTGTTTCCCGTGATGAGGACGAGGTTGCAACTCTATCCATAATTTCATCATCAGCTGTTCGCGTTGAACCAGTAAATATAGTTTGGTAATTTTGACCGTTTGCGCAATTATCTGAAGGCGTGCCATCGCAGACGAACGTGATTTTTTCACCAGCCCAACGGCTCTCGCCAATCAATAAAGCTAGCCCCTTTATCCCAATTCCTGCGGATTCAGGGGGCAATACACCTGTTTGGTGGAGGACATTCCATGTATCAATCATCAATTCCATGATTATTACTAGGATATCGGTTCTTGAGAAGTTCGCAACCAGTTGTGTACAAAGGGCTTACATATCTTCACTGTCCCCCTTGCACCATAGCCCTTTTTGCGTTCTAATACGTGGCTCAGAACTGTTTTTCCAATAGAAGGCGACCAAACTTATGGCAATTCGTATCAAAGCTAGACAAAATGAATCCGCGGGGCAGATGCTTCGTAGATTCAAAAAACTTTGCGAAAAAGAAAACCTAACAAAGGACGTAAAAAAGCGTCAGTACTTTGAAAAACCTTCAGAACGAAAGCGACGAGCACGTCGAAAAGCAGAGTCACGTCGTTACCGCGAACTGAACTTTCCACAACAGCGAACACGCTCTTGAGTAAAAACCACAACCATAAACAACAATGATTTGTCGCAATACAAGTTTGCGACCGTTGATGTTACTTATTTTTGAAAAGATGCAAATAATCGAATGGTAGAAAACCATTTACATATTGGAGATACCTAACAATGAATGTACTCATGCTAGCTCAAGAAACCACAGCAGGTCTACCTGAACTGTTCTACCTTGCACCAGTTGGTGCAATAGTCGCACTCGTTATGGCGCTTATCTTTAGCCGTGGGGTTATGGCTCAAAGCGAAGGCGAACCAGAAATGATCGAAATTGCTGAGCACGTTCGTTCCGGTGCAATGGCGTATCTCAAACGCCAATACAAAGTTGTTTTTGTTGTATTTATTGTTCTTGTAGCGATTCTTGCTCTTCTTGGGTTTTCTGATATTCAGCCCATATGGTCTGCAGTTGGTGTGCCAATTGCGGGTTTGTTCTCTGGTCTTTGTGGTTGGTTTGGTATGAAAATGGCAACCAACGCTTCTGCTCGTACAACATGGGCTGTGAAACAATCTTTAAATGACGGTCTTAAAGTTGCATTCCGGTCAGGCGCGGTCATGGGACTCGTTGTTGTTGGATTTGCACTTCTTGATGCTTCCGTTTGGTTTTATCTTTGGAATGAAGTTCTCCCAGCACGCGAAGGTGGTTTGGTTGAGATTACTTCCATCATGTTGACTTTTGGTATGGGTGCTTCAACACAAGCATTATTCGCACGTGTTGGCGGCGGTGTGTATACAAAAGCAGCAGACGTCGGTGCAGACCTTGTTGGTAAAGTTGAAGCTGGCATCCCTGAAGATGACCCGCGCAACCCAGCAACTATTGCTGATAACGTGGGTGATAACGTTGGCGACGTTGCAGGCATGGGCGCTGACTTGTACGAAAGTTATTACGGATCAATTCTTGCAACGATGGCTCTTGGTGCCGCGTCTGCGATGGCTCTTGGAGTGGATGGTTTTGGATTAAAACTTGCGGTTGCCCCAATGGCGCTCGCTGGTCTTGGCATCTTCTGCTCACTCGTAGGTGTCTTTGTCGTCCGTGCAAAAGAAAACGCATCCTTTAGTGAACTCCTAAAAGGTCTTCATAAGGGCGTGTACGTTGCATCATTCCTTATTGCTGTTCTTTGCGGTGGCTTGTTCTACATGCTCTTCAATGATGTTGAAGGTATTGCAGGATTTGTATGGTGGGGTCCATGGGCTTCCATCATTACTGGTTTGGCTGCAGGTCTCATCATTGCGTACGCAACTGAGTACTACACATCGTACGAACACCCTCCAACTCAGCGAATTGCTGAGCAAACCGAGACAGGTGCTGCAACAGTTATTATCTCGGGCATTGCAGAAGGCATGATTTCAACATGGGCTCCGTTGGTTGTTATTGTTGTTGCAATTATCGCCGCATTTAGTTTCGCTGGCGGAAATGAAAACTTCCTTCTAGGACTTTACGGCGTTGGCATTGCTGCGGTAGGAATGCTGAGTACCCTTGGTATTACACTTGCAACTGATGCGTATGGTCCAATCGCAGACAACGCTGGCGGTAACGCTGAAATGACAGGGCAACCACCCATCGTTCGCGAACGAACAGACATGCTTGACTCACTTGGTAACACAACAGCTGCAACTGGCAAAGGGTTTGCGATTGGTTCTGCTGCTTTGACAGCACTCGCACTTCTAGCCGCGTATGTTTCGGTTGTACAAACAAGTTTAGACAAAAAAATCGTAAACGATATTGCGATGGTAGAAGAAGCAGAAAATACAGTTGCATATCTTGGCAATGGAGAATTCGTTGCAAACAATGCTGGAGAAACTTTTGGTGGCTTAATGATTGCATCTGATGCTACGAAAACAGCCGTAGAAAATCTTGATTGGACAGAAAGTACGCTTGCGGCAGACTTTGTTTGGGCAGAACATGAAAATGCACACTCTGTAACTGTTGGCGATGTTTCTTTCTCAATGGTCCCATCTCACAGAGCAGAAATAAGACAACTTCTTAATTTTTATAGTGTTACCATCATGAATCCTAAAGTTCTAGGTGGCATATTCTTGGGCGTCATGCTGGCATTTGTTTTCTGTGCTCTGACGATGAACGCTGTTGGTCGTGCGGCATATCAAATGATGAATGAATGTCGCCGCCAGTTTGCGATTATGAAAGAGGCGTTCAAAAAGAATGGTATGAGCGACGAAGAAATAGAAGACCCAATGAATTGGCCTAAGAAGGTTGAGGTTAATGGTCACCAATTCCCTGACTATGGCGAGTGTGTGAACATCTCAACTGCTAGTGCACAAAAAGAAATGGTAGCACCAGCTATTCTTGCAATAGCTGTACCAATCATCGTTGGACTCCTTCTCGGAGTTGGCGGTGTGATGGGCTTGCTTGTTGGTGGGTTAACTTCTGGTTTTGCTGTAGCAATTTATATGGCAAATTCTGGTGGTGCTTGGGACAACGCTAAGAAATATATTGAATCAGGTAAACACGGTGGTAAGGGTTCCGATGCACACAAAGCAAGTGTTGTTGGTGATACTGTTGGTGATCCATTCAAAGATACCTCTGGACCGGCACTCAACATTCTTATCAAGTTGATTGCAATTGTCTCGGTTGTGTTTGCTGGTCTTGTTGTTAACTTTGGACCAGTTGTTTCGAGTGCACTTGGGCTCTAAATGACTTCAACAAATTCTGAAACACCCAATCTCCCCGACTCTGCCGCATTCGCAGTGGAAGCGGGGAGTTTGCTTCGGGATAGACATTGCGAAGATGTCTTGCTTCTTGATGTTACTGGGCTAAGCCAAGTGTGCGATTATGTTCTTGTTGCAACTGGAACAAGTGACAGACAGATGAAGTCTGTTGCTTCAGAATTAACCTCTTTGGGAAGAGATTCGGACTTCTCTCCGTTTCGGAAAAACACAGATACCGGTGGAACTTGGATAGTTGTAGATTTTATTTCAGTCGTCGTACATCTATTTGAGCCCCAGCGCCGTGCATATTATGATTTAGAGGATTTGTGGTCAGACGCAAAGCGAGTAGAATTACCTGCTGGAACTACTACCACATAATCTCTTAGGAGTAAATTTATGACAAAACAGTTTCTTAGCCAATGTATTTCTTGGCTTTTTTTTGTTGCAACAACTGTTTGCGGTGAAGAACCACGTCTCTATTCAGGAGAAATTCAAATCCCAAGCATGGGCTCAATGGTAATGACTCTTGGTGTTTCAGAAACTGACGAAGGAACATTCCTGTTACTGACAGTCCCAGCACAAGGAGCAAAAAATATTCCGCTTCCTGTGAAGTACACAAAAGAAGGCGCAATTTCAGCAGAACTAAAGCAGGCTGAGCTTGAATTTATTGTTTTTGAAAATGAAGATTATTCAAAACTAACTGGAGAGATGCATCAGGGAATCGTGTTCGAAATTGAATTCGAGAGAGTGGATGCAATTGCAGAGTTAGTTAGGCCACAACACCCAGAAGAGCCATACCCATACTCATCAAATGAAATTACAGCGTCGCATCCCGACGGGCATGTGTTGCAAGGTACCCTTACAATTCCAGAAGGAACAGGTCCCTTTCCTTGCGCAGTATTTATTAGTGGTTCGGGTCAACAGGATAGAGACGAATCAATTATGGGTCACAAGCCCTTTCTAGTGGTTGCAGATTACCTTACACGTCATGGCATAGCGTCTTTACGTTTTGATGATCGAGGTGTTGGTGGCTCAGTAATGGAAAATATTGATGACTTGAAGTTAGCTACCTCAGAGGACTTTGCAACAGATGTTGAGGTGATGGTGAAAACTGCAAGGATGTATCCAGAAATAGACAATAAGCGAATTGGTGTTATTGGTCATAGCGAGGGCGGTATCATTGGACCAATTGTTGCAGTAAAGGATAATGAAATAGCGTTTGTTGTCATGCTTGCTGGGACAGGAGTGCCAGGTTCTGAATTATTACCCGTCCAACAAGCGCGACTTTTACAATCAACTGGCGCCGAACAAGAATCTATAGACAGTGTAGTTAACGCATCAACGTTGTTCTACAAGATGCTGCAAAGAAATGTGAATGACGATGAGCTACGAAGAGCAATGTCCGACCTTATCAAGGCACAATTTGATGCGCAACAACTTGAGGTAACTGAAGAACTTTTTGAGCAGGCAATTGATGAAGGAATCCAAACTTTCCAATTGCCATGGATGCAGTTTTTTCTTTTTCATGATCCAGCACCTGTGTTAGCAAAAGTCTCTTGTCCAGTCCTTGCTATGAATGGAACCCTGGATGTACAGGTTGATTCAAAACAAAATCTACCAGTTATTGAGTCGACAATTAATGAAGCAGGTGGTGACGTTACGATTGTTGAACTTGAAGGACTTAATCATCTGTTTCAACCAGCTGTGACAGGATCGGTTGGAGAGTATGCACAGATAGAAACAACTTTTGATAGTGACTCACTCAAAATTATTAGTGATTGGATTTTAAAGGTGACTGAAAATGAGTAACAAACTAGATGATTTTGTGTTTATTGGATTTAACAAACAGGTGATCGCACTTGATCGTTATAACGGCGAAAAAAAATGGGAATGGAAATCACCAAAAGGTTCTGGGTTTCCAGCAATTCTTCTCGACGGGGACAGACTCATTGTTTCCGTTCAGGGATATAGCTTTTGTCTAGAACCAACTACTGGTGCAGTTGTTTGGGAGAATGAATTAAAAGGTCACGGTGTTGGTATTTCAAGCATTGTATCTATTCGAGGGAGCTCTTCCGGAGCAGTAGCAGCTCAGCAAGCAGCAAGTGCAGCAGCAGCGAGTACTACAGGAACATCAGGAGCAGTTCATTGAGTTTCGGATTATCAAGAGGTAAAACTTTGGATGTTGGCGATATTGGTATTGAACTACGCTCGCTTCCTCCATGTATAGAAGGGCGAATCGACCCTAGGCAGTGGTATCCAAATCCAACAAAACCATTTGAAATCGAAATTGGTTCTGGAAAAGGAACATTCCTTCTTCAGGAATCTCAAAAAAGAACCGAGCCAAACTACCTTGGGTTTGAATGGGCTGCTGAGTTTTATAGATATGCCGCGGATCGTTTGCGTAGAAACCATATTCCAAATGTAAGGATGGTCTACGGTGATGCTACAGAGTTTTTAAAATTTTGGTGTGAGGATTGTGTTGCGGACACGATACATCTTTATTTTAGTGATCCGTGGCCAAAAACACGCCACCACAAGCGACGCGTCATTCAAGATAGCACACTTGAAATGTTTCACCGAGTGTTGAAGAAGGGTGGCATCGTGCATGTTGTGACAGATCACGACGACTTGTGGGAGTGGTGTGAAGAGCACTTTGACCGAAAGGCATCTCATTTTTTGAGAAAAGATTTTAGTCCAGCAACTTCGTCGGGAGACGGTGAACTTGTTGGGACAAATTTTGAGCGAAAGTATAAGCGTGAAGGGCGACCATTTCATGCGACGACTTTAGTTAGGGTGGATGATGCATAGCGAGAGTATTGATGAAAACAATGTTCAGCCTGAGGACATTCTTTGTGACTTCTGTGGAAATGCAGCATGGGCGAACAATGTGCCATGTGTGGAGGGACACAAAGGGAGTGTTGTGTGTGGCAATTGTTTGAGTGTCGCGTACAGCGAGCTTGTTTTAGTGGACAGGGGTGTTTCCATGGTTGAACCCTGCAGGATGTGTCTAGAGCACAGAGAAGAACCTGTGTGGCAAGGTGTTGTTGAACCTGTTGCTTCGATTTGCCTGCGATGTACGAAACAGTCTGCAGCAGTTCTCAATAAATCAAAACAATGGGATTGGTCTAAACCAATCTCATCGTAAACCCGTTATCTTGGGTGATATGAGATCACGATTAAGCCTTGCCAACAAATGTCTCGCAATCTTTGGATGTGCAATTGTTGTCATTATTGCGAGCACACTTGCAGTTCCATGGGCTAGAACGTCTGCACTCGTTCAAGAATATCAACTTGAAGTTGCTGGGCAACTTGCTGACTTATGGATTAATTCAAAAGTTGAATCAAAAGGATTTGAAGATGAAGATGTGATTATTCAGCTCATTAAATTGCACGAAATTGGGAGCGGTAACCAAACATTTATAGAGCGGGCGAGAAACAAATTATTGCAAGGAAATGAGAATCTAGAATATTACTTTGAAGGGAGTGGACAAAATCAATTAAACTTTTTTCAATACGCGCAACCGATTACTTCGTCTCAATTATCAAGCATACAACAAGAAGGGGTAACAACATTTAATCCTGGCGTTGCCGATCCTAGTTTGTTAGATCCTGTAGACGCACTGTTAATTGTAAAAAGAAAAACAGGTTTTGCTCAGATACAAATTGAAACTAGCAGAAATTGGATTGTTGTTGCAGGATTAATTGGAAGTATCTTATCTGCTCTGATCTTTTTTGTTATCTTAAAACGTTTAATATTCTCACCAGTTCGAAAACTAAGGCGTGTATCGGAGCGAGTGCAACAAGGAGACTTAACCGCTCGGTCAACCCTTGAAACTGGCGATGAGTTTGAAGAACTGTCAATAGCATTTAATAATATGCTTGATTGGATGGAAGCAGATCAACAAAAACTACAAAAAATGAATGAGTCGCTAGATCTTAAAGTCGAAGAATTAGCAGAAGTAAATGTTGGGTTGTTTGAATCAGGAAAACTTAAAAATGAGTTTATTGCAAATGTAAGTCATGAATTAAGGACTCCATTAAACTCTATTATTGGTTTCGCAGAGTTGCTTGAAAGTATGCCCACGGAAACTGAAGAAGACCGCGCAAAACGTTTAAGGTATCTTAAAAACATCCTTACGAGTGGGCGGTCATTGCTTGACATGATAAATGAACTTTTAGATATGGCGAAGATAGAGTCAGGAAGGATGGAAGTAAATTTAGAGCAGACATGCATCTCCGATTTGCTTGAGGGCTTGGGAGGAATTATGAGGCCTCAGGCAAAAGTGAAGAACGTAACAATAAAACTTGAAATTGAAAACGATCTTCCATCTGTTCAAACAGATCCCGGGAAGCTTCAACAAATACTATATAACTTTTTGTCAAACGCGATTAAATTCACACCAAAAGATTCGACAGTGACAATACTTTGTAAGAAAATTAATACAAAATCTCATAGCCCTCTTGTTCAAATTTGTGTACAAGATTGCGGCCCAGGTATTCCCGAAGATATGATTGACATGGTGTTTGAAAAATTTCGACAAGTTGACGCAACTCACACGAGAGAGCACGCAGGGACAGGGCTTGGGTTAGCGATTTGCCGAGAACTCGCAGAACTTCTGCATGCGAGCCTTTCAGTACACTCCACATCTGATAATGGTGCTCTTTTCTATGTGGATATTCCAGTGTACTTTGCAACAGAGACCCCAGAGCCACTGATGCCAGCATGAATATCTCCTTAGAATCAATTAAGCTTGGTTTAAAGAGTCTTAGACTCCACGCACTTCGTTCAGTATTGACAAGTTTGGGGATTGTCCTAGGGGTGGCTTCAGTGATAGTGATGGTTTCGATTGGAGAGGGGAATAAACAAAGTGCATTGCGTGCAATTCAATCATTAGGTGCCACCAATATCATTATTCGCTCTCAACGTCCACCAGAATCACAACAGGTGGGGTCTGTGAGACGGTCTTTTGTTGCAAAGTTTGGAATGACAAAAAAGGACCTTCAACGTCTTGGTAAGTTCGTTCCAGCCGACACGATTGTTCCACTCAAGGCTGTTGGTTCTGAAATTTCAAAAGGTGCGTCTAGAACAACAAGTCAAACATTTGGAACGATTCCTGAATTAAAAGATTCTGCAAACCTTAGAATACAAGAAGGTGGCAGGTACCTTGTTGAGGGAGATCTTGAACGGAGGGCACCAGTTGCAGTAATAGGCTCTGAAATAGAGAAACTCTTTTTTCCACTTTCAGATCCTGTTGGGCAACAACTCAGAATAGATTCAAGAATTTTTACTGTTGTGGGTGTGCTTGAACCTGTTGGTTTAGCAGGAGGAGCTGGCTCTGCGCTAGTAGGGCGAGATTTGAATAAAGATGTTCACATTCCTATAACAACAGCGAGACTAGAATTTGGCGATATTGTTGTTAGAAGGCAATCTGGTTCTTTTAGTGGCGAAGAAGTTGAGTTATCTGAAATATATGTAACAGCACCATCGACAGATGAAGTTGTTTCTATGGCCGAACACATTCTCTCAATTATGAAAGTTGGGCACCCAGATATGAGAGATGTTGAAATCATAGTTCCATGGGAGTTACTTGAAAATGTACGACGCACAACCGCAACGATGAATATTTTGCTCACTGCCATCGCAGCAATCAGTCTCCTTGTCGGTGGTATAGGGATTATGAACATCATGCTCGCTTCAGTTGTTGAGCGTACCCGTGAGATTGGAATTCGTCGTGCTGTTGGCGCATCTAGGAGTGATATTGCTATTCAGTTTTTAATTGAAACAGGCAGTCTCAGTGCAACCGGAGGGTTGCTTGGCATTATTCTTGGAATTGGAATATCTTTAGGACTTGTCGATTTCTTTCCGTGGGTTGCAAGTTTGCTGGGCTGGGTTTCCGCTGAAGATGTAGGCATTAGGTTAGAAACACAAATAACACTTTGGTCAATCGTGGTTTCGTTTATAGTTGCTGCGGGTACTGGTCTTGTTTTTGGAATTTATCCAGCAATTATGGCGAGTAAACAAGATCCAATAGTTGCTCTCCGTCACGATTAACATTGAAAAGGAATACAAATGTATGTAATAACACTGATTGCCCTAAGCATGCAAAGCGCAAACACAATTTCAGGGATTACAACAGATGATTATTTTTCGCTTTCTTATGTATCGAGCTGCTCAGTTTCTCCAAGTGGTATATTTTCAGCTTGGACTGAAGGACGTTGGGACGAAGACATTGATAAAAGAAATACCGATATTTGGATTACAAAAACAGCCGAGACCGATTCAGTCCCTCTTCGGCTGACGTTTGATGAGGCGTATGACGGTTCACTACAATGGGGCGCTAATGACGAGTGGCTGTACTTTTCTTCGCGCCGAGGAAATAAGGGGGACGATCTTCCGCGAAACGGGAAGAAACAAATATGGCGAATAAAACCAAATGGTTCCCAATTGATGGCAGTCACACGTATGGCGGGTGGTGTTGATGATTGGGTACTTAAAGATAATGGCAAGACTATTTGTTACAAAATAGAGGATGAAACACAGCGTGATGATGGGTGGAAAACACTTCGAAAGAATCATGAAGATGTTGAATATGGTCATGGTATTGTCGACTATTCTGAACTTTGGGAACTGAACCTTCAAACCTGGAAACACACAAAAGTGTGGGATGAAGATCGGGTAATCCAATATTTTTCTCCATCCCCATCGGGAAATAAAATCGCAACCATAACAACACCAGATAACCGGTTAATTACAAATGAGGGCTGGTCTGAAATTGGAATATACGATGTTGAAACGGGTGAAACAGAACTTCTGGATGATTCACTTTGGCGAGCAGAGGCACCTTCCCCATACGGATGGGTGGAATATCCAAAATGGTCTACTGATGGTTCTCGTTTAGTGTTTAGCGTAGATTTTGATGGTTATCCACGTGAGATGTATGTTGCAACCTTTGAAAAAGAAACACCTGTCCTTCAAACTGTTGGACGCGAAGATGAGGTGACACTTGGTACCTCACCAATTTGGGTTCCAGATTCGTATGATTTGTTATACATTGCCGAGCACCGTACGAACAGACCTCTTCTTCAGGTTTCAAATGTGGGTAATGGTCAACAAGGTGAGACGAAAGAGGTGATTACAAATAACCTGATATGCTGGGACTATAGTATTTCAAGAGACTCTAAGGAGATAATAGCGTTGGTTGGAACTGCAGGAACATTAACTAGTGTTGTGCTGGCGACGTCCGATCCAAATTGTGTAATTGTCATAGCAAATCCCAACCAGCACATTGCATCATGGCAACTGCCTTCGGTTAAAGTTGTTCAATGGGAGTCTCCAGATGGAACAACAGTTGAGGGCGTACTTGAATTACCATTTGGATATACTTCTAAGGATGGCAAGTTGCCCCTCTATGTACATTTGCACGGTGGACCAACATCGGCAGTTTCACAAAATTTAGAAATATCAATGTATGGAAGGGGTATTCTTTCATCAAATGGTTGGGCGGTTTTGTCACCGAACTACCGCGGCTCCACAGGATATGGAGACAAGTTTTTAACTGATTTGATTGGTCGTGAAAATGATATTGAGGTGCAAGACATTCTTGCTGGTGTTGACGCAATGGTTGATAGCGGCCTTATTGACCCAAACAGGTTGGCTGTGGGTGGTTGGAGCAATGGTGGTTATCTCACAAATTGTATTATTTCTACAACAGATCGTTTTAAAGCTGCAAGTAGTGGGGCTGGCGTGTTTGATCAAACGATGCAGTGGGCAATAGAAGACACGCCGGGGCACGTAGTAAATTATGCTCAAGGATATCCATGGACCGCGGAAAAAGAACTCCGAGAGATGTCTCCTATTTTTAAGGCAGATAACATTACAACCCCAACCATTATTCACGTAGGCGAGGGCGATGAACGTGTTCCTGCTGAACAATCAAAGGCGCTCTACAGGGCGCTCCATGATTATCTTGAAGTACCAACCCAACTTATTATCTACCCAGGCACAGGTCACGGATTGTCGAAAATGTCACACCGAAAAGCAAAAATCGAATGGGACAACGCCTGGTTACAAAAGTGGGTTCTTGATTAAGAGCCAGAAAGTTAACGAATTGGCAGACGGTCGACAACGATTCTGGTTTTATCTTTTGAGTATATAACTCTTCGTTGACGAACTTGCGCAGGTTGTCTTGCAAGAAAACCGTATCCATTAATCTGTCGATGAACAAAATCTGGGGCACGAATCAACAAGGTCTTTTTATAGTTTGTGATTGAGCACGGCCCACCGTTTTGTTCCCATAAGTCTGGTTCAATAAATTTAATAATAAGTTCTATGATGCGATCAATTTCTTCTTGTTGAGTAGGTGGGGTAGTTCCAGAGCCATCTCCGTCACGCCCCGATCCTCCAAATGTTCCAAGTTCAGGTGCATCAAAATTACGAATGGTGAACAAAAGGTCTCTTATGTAGTACGTTTCAAGACGATGTCTTCCGGGAGATGCGAGTTGAGATTTAAGCCCAACCTCAAGTGCACCATGTCTTAGTTGCCACGCGGCATTGCCTTCATGGTCAAGTTGTTCAACAATTCTTTCAAGTACAACAAGTGCGGGTTGTTCCTTTAGTTCAAGCGTTATTGTCTCTGAAGAATCTAGCCCTACGCTTTCATCATCTTTCCATTGAACCCAAAGCATAATTCCAAGTTGTTTTTCAAAATCATCAAGAGCTTTTTTTGAAGATACTTCATCAAGTTTTACGGTTATATCCGAGTAAACGAGTTGCCCAAGAACTTTTGCGTTGACATGTTCTTCAGATTGCGCTCTTAGACCAAGAGCAATAGTCAGACTAACAAAACAAATTACAATCGGTATCGTGCGCATGACAAGAGTATACGCATTACTTCATAGAAGATTCTATGTTTTGAATTGTATTAATCGCGTCAACAATTCCAAGTAACCCCATTGCAGTTGCTTCTGTGGGCATTTCAGCATTCCAGGTGGATTTTCTCACACCTCCTAGGGCCATTGCTGGATTCTCGTATCTTTCAGATTTTTCTTTTCGAGTTGCTAATTGTTCTACAAACCGAGTTGCTAAGACTAATGATTTAAACGCAGTTGTCTTGTTCGATGAGGAATAGTCACATATTTTTGCAAGCATTGGGAGCATTCTTAAACCTCTTGCATCGACAACATTTCCCATATCTGTAATTAACACGAATCCCCCGACAAGGTCACCGTCATCATCAGAAAGTATCTGCGATGAAACCGCAAGTTGTAATAATTCAAATAGAGAATCGTCAAATGTTGTAACGCCTCGCTGTTGAAGTTTTAGAATTGGAGTAATAATCCATGGGATTAATGATGCCCTGGTTTTAAGCGGAACATCTGAGAAACACCGAGAACATAAATACTCACCGCTAGCAATAAGTTTTTCGTCCTCATAATGAAGACCAAGTTCAATAGTAGCAGCAGCTACCAGAGATAACTCAAAGGCAGGGAGTGCCGCACTAGAAGAGTCGTAACACCTATCTACAGCAAGCATTACTTGAGACTCACATGCACAAAGTAGTTCTTGTACGTTTTGACTGTATTTAGAAGTTGAATCCAAAAGAATTATGATAAGGGCGGCTGCACTTTCAGTATCGATGTTTTTATCTTTCTTGAAATCATTTGCTATTGATTCAATAATCGCAGTAGAAGATTCCACTGCAGTAGAAGAATCTGAAGCATTTGATAGTTTGGAATATTGTTGAAGTGCATTTGCAGTCAATAGTTGCACAAAATGGGTTGCGAACATGTTTGTGAGAGTGTTTGTCTCTGGTTGGTATCCACCTATCACCATACCATTTACATTTATGCTTTTTATAAGATGAGAAGCAAACGTGTCAGCAAGTTTTGTCAAATATGCCGTGTTCAAAGTTTCATTTTGTACAAGTTCATCCCCTCGAATCAAAGTAATAATCTCTGCACCCGCAGAGTTTTGAATATAAGTTGTAAGAGGAATGGAGTATAGAGTGACATCATCATCGGGTGGCAGTTCATGGGAAAAAGCAATGGTTGGGTGTATTCCAAGATTGATGCATAAAGATTCAACAATGTTAGAAACTGTTCTAAACGGCGACAAACGAAGTTCCGCCTGCATCTTTATTCCCCACTCACCGCCACTTCGAACAGCAATCCCACGCATCCCCTGATTAAAAGTGTAATCAAATCTGTCGATATTTTTATATGCAGAAGGAATTGGTGTTCCGCCATATTCAAGTTCAATAGAAATTGAATCTATGATTTCATTTTTTAATTCTTCTGTGAGATTCATAGAGAATATTTTGTTCCTACTTACTTCAGCGAACGCAGTGGTTGCTGCCCCAGAAAGTGTTTCAGAAGACCCATAACCAAGAGTTTTTCCATGGTGACGAAGTATTAGGCAAACATAACTTGGCTCGAGGGGGCACGAATCAGTATTGTCGGGTACTTGAAAATCTTCGATCATCCACTCACGAACAGTGGAAAACAGCGAGTTTTTGTATGAATCTGATTCATTAGGAGAAGCACCACACTCAACACAAACGGTAGTTATTAGGCTCAAAATGAATGTTAGATGTCCAATAAACATAGATGGTAATAAAAATAAGGCGTTTTCATTTGCCTTCTTCTAAAGTTCGCGCATGATAGCGTAGTGTTCGGGACATTTGTCTGAGAATTAAAAGAGTAGAGGAACGAGAGATGCGAATGCTGAAGCACGCGACAAAGTTAACTCGCCACAGGCGAAAAATAGTCATTTTGACTGTGTTAACCTTCTTAGCCCTGTGCTAACCGCGCTTCAACTCCCGAAGTGGAGAGAAGAAGAGAGAAGAGAAGCGGCCCGACTCAAAAAGAGGCGGGCCGCTTTATTAGTAATCTCAGATAAATCGAAAATTATAATTCGATTTTGTCAGTACCTAATGCACCGTGATCATCCATGCCACCACGTGCTGGCGAATCAGATTTTGGAACATGTTGTTCCCATTCATCCTCGACATCCTCGCCAGATAGGGCACGTTTCAAACTTAGGCCAATCTTACGGTCATCTAGGTCGACTCGAAGAATTTTTACATTAACCTCTTCGCCAGGTTTAACAATGTCCTGTGGGTTTTCAACCTTGGTATCAGCAAGTTCAGAAATATGCAGTAAGCCTTCTAGTCCATTTTCAAGTTCAACAAAGACTCCGAAGTTTGTTATTTTAGTCACGGTACCATGGACAACCATCCCCGGTTTGTAAGCTTCAGGAATAGCATTTTGCCATGGGTCCTCGTGCATTTGCTTAATGCCAAGACTAATTCTCTGTTTGTCTTGGTCAATTTCAAGAACAACACATTCAACTTCATCGCTCTTCTTGTACTTTTCATTTGGATGAGCAATTTTCTCTGTCCATGAAATGTCGCTCACGTGAAGCAGACCGTCTATGCCAGGTTCAATTTCGATGAAAGCTCCATAGTTTGTGAGGTTTCGTACAGCACCAGAGATGATTGTGCCAATCGGATATTTTTCCGCCACAAGTTCCCATGGGTTACTTTCAACCTGTTTCATTCCAAGAGAAATCTCATGTTTTTCCTTATCGATATCGAGAATGATGACTTCAATTTCATCACCAGGGGTTACGATTTCGCTTGGGTGATTAATACGTTTTCTCCAGGACATTTCTGAAACGTGGACAAGTCCTTCAACACCATCTTCAAGGTGAATAAAGGCGCCATAACTGACAAGGTTTACGACCTTTCCACTTACCTTGGTTTGAATTGGGAATCGTTCATCGATATCGTCCCAAGGTGAAGCGTCTTTTTGTTTGAGCCCAAGTGCTATTTTTTCGGTATCGAAATCTACCTTGAGAACTTTCACTTCAATTTCATCGCCAGTTTTGCAGATGTCACTTGGGTGTTTGATTCTTCCCCAACTCATATCCGTTACATGAAGAAGTCCATCTAGACCACCAAGGTCAATGAACGCTCCAAACTCTGCAACATTGGTTACTCGGCCAACAACAACATCGCCTTCGCTTATGGTGTTGAGTAATCGTTGTTTTGCTTCATCGCGTTCATTTTCAATAAGTGTTCTACGGCTAACAACAATGTTCCGGCGTGGTTCATCGATTTTCAAAATTTCAGCACGAATTGTTTTTCCAATAAAATCGTTGACATCTCCTGGGCGCCGAATATCAATTTGTGACGCTGGTAGGAACGCAGGAACTCCAATATCGATAAGAATTCCGCCCTTGATTCTTCGAATGCCCTTACCCTCAATAATATCGCCTTCAGAAAATGTTTCAAGAACTTTTTCCCAGTTACGAATTCGATCCGCCTTGCGTTTGGAAAGTTTGATAATTCCGTTTTCGTCTTCTAAATCTTCAAGAATAACTTCGATTTCTATTCCAGATTCAAGCGTATCCCAGTCATCAAATTCACTTTTATGAATAAGACCCTCAGATTTCAAACCAACATCAATGACAGCATCATCACCTGCTTTGCCAACAACTCTTCCTTTAAGCATGTTGCCCGGAATGAATTGTTGGATATCCCCAACAATTACTGAATCCATATTTCCACAAGCAACGTCTTCTCCAAGAGCCGCGCGAATTAGATCGTCGGCCTGATTCAAATCAATTCCAATATCCGCGATTAAGTTATGGTCAACCATGTAGTGTGCGGCCGTTTTCGTCTTGGCTGCGGGGCCGCTGTCCGCAGTTGCCTGTTGTGAGCCACCAATCCGATGAGGTACCACACCTCATCAATAATAGACGGTGGGGGTTCACATTGCCCATAAAAAATAGGCTAGCACCGTATCATACCAAAGGAAGAGTGGAAAGAAGGTCACAAATTCTGTTTTACACGGGTTTTTGCGAGCCATATAAAGCCCAATCCCCCAATTGCGGAAAAGAATGCCCCAACATAGAACACTGTGGGACCAGCCTGTAAACCTCTCCCGTGTAGAAATGTATATAAACCCATACCAAAGGCAGGCGCAAGCAATCCACGAATTCCTGTCAGGGTGACATGCAAACCCATATATCGCCCAGATTGTTCAATTGGAGCGTAATCTTGGTGTCCTAAATTCCAAGCAAGCACACCTCCCCCAAAACCGATACCTCGAATTACAGCTCCAATCCAAAGACCCTCCACAAAATGCATTGCAATGCTGAATCCAATACAAAGAGAGGAAACGACAAAGAACCAACTGTGGATGGACCTGAATGTGAGCACGTGTGTTTTGTTAAGCAACTTTGCCCAAAAGGGAGTACTCAAAGGAATCATTAAAATTGGAATGATTGTCACGATGCAAATTTCACCGAGGTAATCAAGTTGAAACTGATAATTTAGAATGACAATTAAAGGCGCCATAAGCATTAAGTTTCCAATTCCAAAAACAAACTGACACCCCATATATTTTGCGAATTGGAGGTCCTCAAGCAACAACTTAAAAGTTTTCCATGGCAAGAAAGAAACATGTTGAGACTCTGCCCTCTCCTTTTTCAGAAGTGCGTTGTGGTTTTCAACGCGTATCTTGCTGTAAATCCAAGCTCCGAGAATTCCAAAACTTGCAGCAATTGGGTACGCCCACCTGAAAGAATTCTCGTTAGTGTCCATTGCTTGCCCAACCCCAAAGGCAACACTAGCGAGTACTAGGGCTTGTACCGTTGCAATTTTTCCCGCTACGAGTGCACGATTTTCTCGAGGGTAATTTGCTTGCCAAACGGTTGTTCGCAAAGTAACAATGCCCGTGTAACAAACCCGTGTTCCAACGACACATAGAACAAGGATAAGAAGTCCGACACCGGTCTGAGGGACAAGCGCAACGCCAACAATCATTAAAACAATCGCAATTTTCAAGGCAGTAATGAAACGAATTTTGTGTCGGCCGTGGCTCATGGCCGACCAAAGGAAACTTGAGATATTTGCAAATCCTTGCGCTGCCGCTAGGGTTGCGACAACCCAATCGAGCGTGATTTCACTCACGTGACCATCAAAAAGGCGTTTTGTCAAAATACCAACAACCCCACCATCAACAGCCCCCATCATCATGGGCAAGAAAGCCCAAGCAAGGAGTTCTCTTTTTTGCTGTGATTGTTTTGTCATTCGCAACTTTCTTTCGATGTATTTACTGGTATTTGTTCTAAAGGATGGTATGGTACAAGTGACCTCATTTGAAAGGGTCACTGTGCGATGTACATGTAGCACGTATGTGCTCGATCCTATCGAACCCTCTGGGATCGTAGTAAACCGCATCGATAGTCATGCCTCACAATGTTAATTGGAGTGGACGGCTTGGAATGATGGTTTGCGAGCCCACCTATTAGGTATTGGGTTTGAGCTCACATGTTACTTGTGCATCGCACAGTAATCAATTCAACATAAGTGTCATAAAAGATTTTGGAGTCTGCAGGGTTCAGGTTTGAAAAGTATTAAGACCAGAGTTCGCCGGTTTTTGCATCTATCACTGCTACCGAAAGTCCGGGAACCAAATCTTTGTCGATGTTAAATGACCGCCCGACGATTGGACCATTTGCAGTGAATCGAGCGAGTTCGATAATGGTTCCATCTTTTGTGGTTCCTTGGACAATGAATTCTGCATTAGTTTTTAAATCTAGACCAAGAAGAAATCCACCACCGTTTCTTTCATTTATTGCAACTCGAAGGTATGAAGGCTTCGTTTCTTGAGTATCTTCTATAAAGTGCAAAACTTGGCAGTAGGGATTATCAATAAAAGATGTGAATTCTTTTCCAGCGATATCAACAATGGTTGAAGTAGCATTGTTATTCAGGGCTATGTTTGTAATTGTTTTAACTTCACGTTTTGTATTATCAACAATGATTCCAAAAACGACAGAAATTCCAAAAAGGATTATGGCTGCAGTTCGCCAAAAATATATTGTGGTCGAACTGCCTTGTTGACTTTTTGCTGCACTCGCTCTTGCCCCGATGAGCGCGAGTGGAGCGAGCCGTTGCGCTTCCTTGTCAGCGGCCTTCGCCACAGAATTCAGAACTCGTTGCTTCAGGGTAGTTGGTGGCAAATCTGCAGGAAGTAACGATTCATCAAGAGCAAAATCTCGTTGCATTCGAATGATTTCATCTTGGATTGATACAGGAGCATCATGGAACGAACGATTGAATAAATCTGACTCGATTGGCTCAAGCAAACCATATGCATCGAGAACCGCAAGTTCAATTAGTTGTTTGTAGTTGTGTGTTTCGTTTGACATAGTTACTAATTCCGTTATCGTTCTTGGGATCCTCTTGTAAGTCAGAGGGCGGATGAATCCTTTAATCCGTACTCCCGCAAGCGGAGCAACCCTCGGCTCAAAGCCGATTTCACCGTTCCTAGCGGTGCGTCTATCTGTAGGCTCACTTCACGTAGCGTGAACCCTTGAAAATAAGCCCTTTCAATCACAGTTCGCTGCATCTCTGGTAGGGCTTGCAATGCTTCCCAGATGGCGGCATTACGTTCATGTAATAAAATATTCGATTGTTTTGGTTGTTCGGTTGCAGAAACTTGGTGTTGTTCTCCAAGTTCATATGATTTCGGACGTACCGTTTTTCGCCGAATTCTGTCAATAAGGTGACGTCTGGTAATAAGCATGACCCATGTCACTAGCTTGGCTTTTCTTGGGTCAAATCGGTCTGCGGTCTTCCAAAGTCGCACAAATATTTCTTGTACAGCGTCTTCTGCCTCAGTGTTATTTGAGAGGAATTGAATAGAAAGTTTGAAAACTAGGGCCCCAAAGCGATCATAGAGCTCAGCAATGGCGTCTTCTTCACCAATCGCTACGCGTCTCATAAGTCGATAATCTGGTTCCTCGTTAGGCAATTCCTATCTCCAAGGCTAATACGCCGTAAATCAATCACACACCCGTACAAAAACCAAACGACATGCCGGCTTTGTGATATATCTAGGAGTGTACCGATAATTTGCCTTAAAATTACAGAAAAATCTAGCAATTTTGCAAATCTCCATTAGACTACGTTTGGATTCTCTTTTTTTAGAGATATTTATTAGATATGACACGCGCAATTAGAACATCTTCACTATCTCAACAGAGGCCAGTTGGTCTTCCATTTCGAAGAGGTTTTAGTTTGCTCGAACTCATCGTTGTAATGAGTATCACATCGTTACTTGCTGGGTTGCTGTTACCAGCTCTTTCATCTGTTCGAGAAAATGCAAACCGCGTGAAGTGTGGGTCCAATCAAAAACAATTAGGGCAAGCACTCATCATGTATGGCGGTTCGCATGGTGAAAGACTACCAAACGCAAGTGCACTCGATGAATTTGAACCAAACTCAGCCGAGTTGTCAAAGCTTCGTAATGCCAAACCTGCGCAAGTAAACTATGCCGCTAGCGGTAATCAAAGAATTCATGTACCAAAGCCACTGCCTGACACATCGTGGGATGGTTTAGGGCACCTCTTCAGATGGCATTATTGTGGGGTACCAGAAATTTTCTACTGCCCAAGCCACGAAGGCGAGCACACACTTGATAAATGTGAAGATATGTGGGACCTTGAACCTTCGAACAAAGTTCTTTATGGCAACTATCAATATGTAGGTCATAAAAACTGGCGAACTGGGTCTCTCAACTCACTCCTTCGTGCAGAAAAATTAATCCTAGTTACTGATGGGTTGCGAACGAAATCTGACTATAGTCACGGTGTTGGGTACAACGAACTTCGTGGTGATGGATCGGTTGCTTGGCGAGACGATCCTGAAATCCGAACACGTTTGGCAGCGCTGCCTCCAACAGATATTGATGGACTTCGTAGTTTTAATGATTTAATTTACGAACTGTTCTTCCCAGAAGATTAAAAAACATAATCGTATTGGTCTGTAGCTCACTTTTCAGGGGTCATCTCAAAATCTAACACTTGTATTCGATGTCGACCTAGATGTGGGTTTATCAATGAATAGTTCATGGCACGAAATCCAGATCGAATCAGTATGTGATCGATGTGATAAAGTGGAAATTCCAATGGAAATGAAGTTAGGATTCCAGTGCCGACAGTATCAGCCACATCATGAAGTTCTGGAAACATCGTTTGCATGGCAGAGCTACTTCTAGTCATATTAAAATCGCCAATTACAATATCTGGTTTTATAGTGTCAATCGTTTGTAATAACCTTAAAACTCGATTGGCAATTTCCATTTTTGAGATGACAAGCGAAGATGGAAAATCGACCGCCCAGATAACAAGTACATCGCCAAGAACTTCTGTTGTGTCAAGTACGAAGGAAGAAATGTAAATTTCATCAACCGCAATGAGTGTGTGTACCTGTATGGGGGTGAATTTTGTAAGAAGTGTAAATTGACTATTGATAACTTTATGCCCAGAAGTTCCGAGCCACTCTTGAATTGATGGTTCTCCTCGGACTCTCCACCCATGAGTTAACAAAGTAATATCACCATTTAATTTTACGATGATGTCAGCGGATTCTTTAGCGACATCTTTTTTTGAGTGGCTCATTGTCCACCCCACCAATGAAACTGTTCCTTTGCTACTTTTTCTTGAAAACAAGTTGTGCTCAAAAACACAAAACCAAACTGCAACAACAAGTACACCGAAAAGACATATCGTAGCTTGCACCCTTTTTTTAATTAGAAGAGACAGCACGCTCAGAACTGCAAGCATAAAAAGAATAAGTGGTGTCGGAACCCACAAAAGCCATTGGCTCCAAACCCAGCGATCTGAAAAAATTGCGCCAACTATCCAAAGTATGAGAAATGCCACCACGACAAAACGGGTTAATGTAACTCCTCGTACCATTATGTTGGCATGAAAGGAAATACTTGTGGTGCAATTATGGTGGCAATAATTGCAACTAGCAGTGTGAGAGGAACACCGAGTTTTGGGAAGTCCATAAATTTATATCCGCCTGGACCATATACCATTAGATTTGTCTGGTAAGTGACGGGAGTTATAAAGTTGCAGCCTGCAGCTGCCATCATTGTAAATACAAATGGGTAGGGCGACACACCAACCCCCTCAGCTGCGCCTACAACAATTGGGAACATGATGACTGCTGCTCCAAAATTCGTCATAAGTTGTGCCGCGATACTCGTCATTAGAAAAACCAAGAACAATGAACCGTAATTGCCAATATGCATATTTTGTGCAAAATCAAGCAAAGCTCCGCTTGCAGTTGTAGCTAATCCACTTGTTTCAACCGCCTTTCCAATACCCATAGCAGCACCAATGACAATCAGTACTTGGAAGTTAATTGCTCGTCTAGCAACTGGTCCACTTATGCATTTACACAAAACCATAAGTAACCCGCAAAGCCAAATAGCAGCGACCCTATCAATTAAGCCCGATGTGAGTAATCCAATTAACAACGCCAGGATTCCTAGTGATATCCAAGCTTTATTGTGTAGTGTGGGTCTTGAGTCATCGAGTTCTGAAACGAGATAAAAGTGAGGGCTGTGTTTCCACGTATTGAGAAAACCACCACCAGACTCAAGGAGCAACGTATCACCTGGCCTTAGCACAATATCACCTATTTTCCCATCGATATGTTCACCTTTGCGGTGAACGGCAAGAATTGCCGCGTTATATGTGGTGCGAAACTGCGAATCACGAACAGTCAGTCCAACAAGCGGCGAGCCTCCAGAGATAACCGCCTCAAGCATTTTTCTGGCAAATGGTCTTCCATCAAAATCTCTTAGTTCTTCATTTGCAGGAATCAAGCCACGAGTTTTTCTTAGGTCAACAACCGACCTAACATCGCCAACGAAAACAAGTTTATCTTTTTCTTGAAGAACTTCTTGTGGTGTAACACCAACTAGCAATTGGTCCTCTCGAACAATTGCATACAAATAGAGACCCTGCAAATTACGTAGCCCGGCATCGGAAATAGTTTTTCCAATAATTGCTGCGCCTTTCTCAATCGCCATCTTGATTTCGTATTCACGTTTACGTGACTCCTCGGTCTTCAATGGTTCACGATTAGGAAGTAACCATTTTGATGTGATGATAATAAAAGTAATCCCAAGAACGGCGATAGGAACCCCTATCCATGCCGCACCCCACATGGCGACAGGTCCAGAAGGACCAGATACATTGATGGATTCGACCCATGATGGTGGATTTTGCCACCAACCTATGAATAGACCCATGATAATTAAGTTGGAACCAGTGCCAATCATTGTTCCCTGCCCACCTAAGATTCCAGCAAAGCTGAGAGGCATAAAGAGTTTTGACGGTTGGATGTTCAATCGTTTTGACCACCTGTTAATCATTGGTAGATACATTGCAACAATTGGTGTTGTGTTCATGAACGCCGACATTAGTGCAACTGGTACCATCATCCGAAATTGGGCTGTTGCAAGCGAGGTTGGTTTTCCTAGGAGTTTTCTAGCAATGAGCTCTATTCCTCCGGTTTCTTGCAACGCAGAAGCAATTACAAAAAGCCCGGCAATCATGAGGAGAGGTCGTTGAGCAAAGCCAGCAGTTGCTTCTTCAAAATTTACTACACCTACAATCATTAAAGCGACCAGTCCGCCGGCCATGATGAGGTCAGGACCAATCTTTTTTCTGTGCATCAAAGCCACGATGATGCAAACGATTGTTCCTAATGTAAACCAAGCATCGAAGTTCATATAATTATTCCTGAGCTATCGCAAGATCATCAATTGCTGCGATAATTCGCTGATGAAGCCCGTCCGTTGCGCAAATGACACCGCGGTTTTTTTCGAGTCGATGCCCATGCGTGAAATCAAGCGGCTTGCCAGACACGTCGCTCACAATTGCGCCCGCTTCCGTTGCAATGCAAAGCCCGGCAGCATGGTCCCAAATTTTTTCCACATACGTTTTGCTTGTTGGTAGTCGCAAGTAACCATCTGCTTGCCCTCTGGCAACGAGCGAGTATTTACATTGACTGTCGAGACGGGCAGGTTCACCTTCTGTTCCGATTGCGTCGATTATTCTTCCACTGTCGCCACGATTGGAATGTCCTTTTTCAGCCGATTCACAAAATCGAAGTGGTCTAGACTCTTCGAATTGTTGTGCCAAAATTCTCATAGGCGATGAAGTTGGATTGCAATCTGCGAATTCCCAAGCGCCGGCACCCTTTGAAGCGGCATAGACAACACCTTGCGAATCGACTTGGTCGAGCGGGAACGATTGATCTGTTGATAAATTTGGGCAACCCATAACGCCAGCCACTACTTCACCATCTTCAATTCGTCCAAGCGCGATGGCATAATGTTGCCCGCGCAAGAAACCTTTTGTGCCATCGATGGGATCTAGTGCCCAGAACTTGTTGCCACTTCCGTCATGATTACATGCATCTATGGCATCGAGCATTTCGTCTTCGGAGACTTGTGGTCGCCATGACTGGACTGCCTCAAGGACGGCTTTTCGCACGACTGCTTGTTCATCTGTGCGAAGCGCGGTGGCATCTTCTTCGCCGACAATGAGACGATCTTGGCTATCTAAAGAGTCAGCTAAACTCAGCGATACAATGGCTTGAACGGCGAAGTCCGCAACGGTTACGGGACTGCGATCATCCTTGGTGACTTCACATATTTGCGATAGATTTGCTTGTACAGCCCTAGATACGGCGCAGGCAGTGCTGACGGCTTCAAGGGCTGCTGGAATAAGACGGTGTTGGGATTGTAGTTCACTCATAATTCCTCTCTTAATCGGCTAAAAAGAGACATTTTAACCATCAAAATTACGTTTGCATCTACTAAGTTGTTCACACAAAAAAGCCCCCTGATATATGGGGGGCTTTTTCAAGTGAGATTATCGATTTCTATGCAACGAACGTTGCTTTGAACTCACCAATGGCTGTGTTGAAATCGTCTTCAAGACCCTTGAATGACTTTGCTTCAATAAGTTTGTCTTTAGTGGATTTAGCAGAAGTGTTCATATATTCAAGAAGCCCTTCTTCAAATGCATGAACTTTTTCTAGGTCAACATCATCAAGGAATCCCTTGGATGCAGCATAAATTGAAATTGCTTGATCGATCGCCATGTACGGTGTGTACTGACCTTGTTTGAGCAATTCAACAAGACGCGCGCCTCGATCAAGTTGTTGTTGACTTGCAGCATCAAGTTCAGTACCAAGTTGCGCGAATGCTTCAAGTTCTCTGTATGCAGCGAGGTCAAGTCTCAGTGAACCCGCGACTTCTTTCATTGCTTTAATTTGAGCGTTACCACCAACGCGGCTTACAGAAATACCTACGTTAATCGCAGGGCGGACACCGGAAGCGAACAATTCTGGTTGCAAGTAAATTTGCCCATCAGTAATTGAAATTACGTTTGTAGGAATGTAAGCGGAAACGTCACCTTCTTGAGTTTCAATAATTGGAAGCGCGGTCAGTGATCCACCACCATTGGCATCAGAAAGTTTCGTTGCACGTTCAAGCAATCGGCTGTGTAGATAGAACACATCGCCAGGGAATGCTTCGCGTCCAGGAGGACGACGAAGAAGAAGTGATAATTGACGATATGCAGTAGCTTGTTTGGAGAGGTCGTCGTATACGCAGAGGGCGTGCTTTGGAGTTTTGCCATTTTTACCCTGCCACATGAAGTACTCGCCCATGGCGCAACCAGCATAAGGAGCAATGTATTGAAGTGTGGCAGCAGTGGATGATCCAGCGACCACGACGATGGTGTAATCCATCGCACCATTTTGTTTTAGTGTTTCAATAACGCCTGCGACTGTGGAGTCTTTTTGACCAACCGCTACGTAGATACAGACAACGGCTTCGTCTGTACCCCAATATTGTTTTTGGTTGATAATCGTGTCGATTGCAACCGCAGTTTTACCTGTTTTTCGGTCACCGATGATGAGTTCCCGTTGGCCACGGCCAATTGGAATCATAGAGTCAACCGCTTTAATGCCAGTTTGCATTGGCTCAACGACTGGTTGGCGAGCAGCGATTCCAGGTGCAACGATATCGAGTTTCGAAGAACCCGAAGCATTGATTGGAGGTCCGCCATCAACAGGGTTACCAAGCGGGTCAACCACACGGCCAAGCATTTCAGGTCCTGTTGGAACTTCAAGAAGTCGTTTGGTTGTCTTTACCGTGTTGCCTTCTTCTACGGATAGATAGTCGCCGTAGATGATTGCACCAACAGTGTCTTCTTCCAAGTTCATCGCCTGACCCATGACGGTGCCTCGTGGTGTTTCAAATTCAAGGAGTTCACCAGCCATGCAGCCAGAAAGACCATAAATTCGTGCAATGCCGTCACCAACCTCTACAACTTGGCCGACTTCAGAGATTTCAAGTTCACTTGAGAACTGCTCAATTTCTTGTTTGATGACTGATGTAATTTCGTCTGTTTTAATCTTCACGATATTCCTCGCCTTCGAAAAGGGCTTTTCTAATTAGTTATCTTCTAGATACGTTTCAAATTGTTCTCTGATTGCAGTGCCACCACTGTTCTTAATAGTTTCAGAGAGCCGTCGTAGTTTTGTTTGCACGGAACCGTCAATGAGTTGGTCACCGATGCGTAGTTTGATTCCGCCGAGCATTGCTCTGTCAACATATGGGTGCATGATTGGTTCTTTTCCGAGCATGGAATGCACTTTTTCCTTGATTGTGTTGATTGCTTGCGTGTCAATAGCGGTTGGTGTAAAAATATCAACTTCGATTTTGCCAAATGTCTCTTGAACAAGCAAATCAAAAGAGGCTGTGATGGACTCAAGGTGATTTAGTCTCCCCTTGTTGTTCAGGACAAGAAGGAAGCGGAGTGTTAAATCGGTAACTCGATTTGAAAAAATTGCGGAAAGTGCTTCTCCGCGTTTTGGAACATCCACAATCGGGGAAGCAAAGAACAAGCGAACCTCATTGCTTTGGCGCATAAGTTCACAGACCTGCTCTAGTTCGTCTGCAATCTCGACTATTTTGTCGTTGCCGCCAGCGTCTGATGCAAGTTCAAACAAACTTTTAGCGTAAACTGTTGCAAGTGCGTCGGTTTGGCAGGTCACTTTGTTTGTCCCATTTCAGCAAGGGATTCAGAAAGTAACGTCTCTTGGTCTGTTGCTGAGATTTCTCTATCGAGAATTCGACTTGCAATAGCAACAGCCAAATTGCTCGCTTCAGTGTGCAACTCGCCAATAGCCGCTTTCTTAGCAGCACTAATATCTGCAGTTGCAGCGCTTTTCATTTCAGCAAGTTCACGTGTGTTATTCGAACGAAGTTCTTCGGCAGCGGCTTTGGCATCTTGTCTTGCTTTTGCAATCATTTCGCCAGCTTCAGTACGTGCCTTTTTAAGTTCGTCCTCGTATTCCCCTAGAGCTGCCTTGGCTTGTGCCCTGGCTTGTTCTGCTGCTTCAAGGTCATCACGCAATTTTTGGTCACGTTCATCGAGACCCTTGAGGATATGTGGCCATACAAATTTCGCAGCGAGCACGAAAAAGATTGCGAATACAACAATCGTTGTTCCGAGAGTGAGTAACTGTACGTCTGTTGGCGAACCACCAGCATCAGAGGCAATGAAAGGGATCATCATGGGATTTTCCTTCCGATAGGGAAAGCTTGGTATCTCGGCGAGCTAACAATTTAGCCCGCCGAACATAAAACCAAACTTAGAGGATTGCGAGCAGGCCAACAACAACTGCAAAGAGGGCAACGCCTTCAACAAGTGCAGCAGTAATAATCATGTTGGTACCAATTGAGCCAGCCATTTCTGGTTGGCGTGCGATTGATTCAACAGCACCACCACCGATTCGACCAATACCCACGCCAGCGCCAAGAGCACCGATACCAGCAGCAAGTCCGCCGCCGATACCCTTCAGACCACTTGCGCTTGCTTTAGCAAGTGCTAGGGCGTCTTCGGATCCTTCAGCAGCCGCCTGAGCGGTGTCAACATCAAATATCATGAGGCCAAGTGTGGCCAGAGCAGTGAAAGCAACAAGCTTTTTCATAAGTTCATCCAGTTCGTCAAAAAGTGACTAGTTTGCAAGTGCCGTGAGAACACTTCAGAAAAGAAAACATTCAAGGCCTATCCCACGTAGGCCAATATTGAGACTAACTTGTCGCTGGCTCGGCGTGTTCTTCATGCTCACCATGATGCGACATTTGTCCAATGAAGACCGTAGTGAGGAACATAAAGATAAACGCTTGTAAGAAAGCGACGAACAATTCAAGGAAACTAATGCAGACAGCCGCAACTGTTGAGACGGCTTCAACCGAGCCAGTCATTAACCAGTTCTGTGTTGTTTGGAATGCAATCATGCCAAACATCGTAAGAACGGCTAGCATCGTGTGACCTGCGACCATGTTTGCAAACAACCGAATTGCTAGGGCTGCAGGTTTAATGAACATGCCCATAAATTCAATTGGGAGCATGATTGGAAGTAGGTAAAGAGGAGCGCCACCAGTTAAGTGGTGTGCCCAACCGCCGATACCTAAGGATTTAAATGCGTGCATTTGAATCACGAAAAACGAGACTATTGCAAGCCCTGCAGTTACCGCAAGGTTACTCGTGGCAGTTCCGCCAAAGATTGCCCAGTCGAATTCACTGCTTAATCCAAATGCCTTGTTGCCTACTACATATTGAATATCTGCAAATGGAATCATGCCCAGAATGTTGCAAGTCAAAATAAAGAAAAACAACGAGAGTAGGTAGGGGAGGAACTTGTTGGTGTCGTGACCAAGGACTGGTTTAATGACGGTATCACGCATGTATAACGTAATGACCTCGATGATTTGTGAGAGTCGACCTTTTGTAAGGTAACGATCTGTGCCCTGTGATTCATGTCCAATGGATATTTTTTTGGCAGCAATTCGCAATACAAGGAACGCAACAGTTGCGGCGATTAGAAGAGACGCCATGTGCATTGTGAGAGCCGGTTTCCCAAGGAACGTAATATGCTCAGTCCCCGAAATTGGCTTATCGAGGATATGGTGAATCGGGTTGTTGCTTGCTAAAAAAGGAAACATAGGGGATCTTAATCGTTAGTTGTAATACTGTATTCTGAGAGTGAATTTGCGAGAGTTTTGGTCTCTGCTATTAACAGAAAAACAGCGGTCAAAAGGAACGAAAACATCAATGAGCGAAGGCCAAATTGAGCCGAGTAGTATAGCAAAGTAGAGCCCCCAAGTGCAACAAGGAACCGTATAAACGAGGTCGCTGACCAGAGGGTTGAAACGGTCGCTATTGGGCGTTTTTTGCTTGGTGAAAAGAGCGCCAAAATGATGAGTGAGATGATTAGCAGGATGCCAGCCTGAGTTGCTCCTGCGGTTGCGTTTTGCATCCCAAAGCCACCTATGATTGCTCCGAGCCACCAGAGCGTGGCTGCAACGATGGTGGCTCCACACTGGGCAGTGGCTATGCGCCTGAATGAGAGTGATATTTCAGGCGATTTCATTGCGAATCCTCGCGGACTGCCCGAAGTGCGTCTCGGATGAAATCAATCATGCCGTAGATGATGCCAAATATGGCACCCGAGACTATGAAGGTTCGCTCGTTGCTTGACTGCCCCAAGATCCACGAAAGAAACCACCCGAGCAACCCGCCGGCAATAATCATCGATACAAATGTGAATCCCATTGCCGATAGCCGCCAGAGCCGCTTTGTTTGTGCATCTTTCGCCATCTCGGCATTGTAATTAGGGGGACAGTCCCCTGGGGACAGTCCCCCCAAAAAATGGTTTTTCCAGCCGTAATAGATTCTTAACCAAGGTTTTCTTGGGGACAGTCCCCTGGGGACTGTCCCCAGTATAATCTTATGGCTATGAACAAGGATTACATTGTTGACGTGACACCAAAGCCGATGTCAGCATCGGACTACTTTTTTGTTCCCGCGGTACTACGCGGGCTTGGAACGACGATGCGGCACTGCCTTGGCAATATGGGTAGAGGTGGAACGAATAAGAAAAATGTCTGGGTTGTAAAATACCCAGAACAAAAACGCGACGATCGTGATGTTCTTGAGGGTGGTCAAGAACGTTCTTTGTTCCGTGGGGTGCATCGACTGAATCGTGATGAACAAGGTAGAGAACGCTGTGTTGCGTGTTTTATGTGTTCAACAGCGTGCCCTGCGGACTGTATCGAAATTGTTGCCGAAGAAGCACCATGGGATGATCGCGAGAAGCGCCCGCTCTCATTTGAAATTGATGAATTAAAGTGTATCTTCTGCGGAATGTGCGAAGAAGCGTGTCCTTGCGATGCGATTGAACTTACGCCTCGTTACGAGATTGTTGGAACTTCTCGGGAAGAAATGATTTTCGATAAAGAAAAACTCCTCTCAATCTACGATATTACGGTCGAAGATAAACCAATGTAATATCGGTTTACGGCGAGTTCCGATACATCCAGAACAGGATGTACACCGTGAGAACAAAAACTGAAAGTATGAATTGGAAGACTGCCCAGTGCAGTCGTTTTGTTGTTGAACGTGAATACTCCCCATGCGAAGAAGTCCACTCTAACTTTGCATCCTTCCCACACTCTGGGCATTTAGGGGAGTTAGGGTTCAGATAGGAAAGGTCATATCCACAGGAACATTCCCATCCCTCCTCTTCGCGGAATGGGAATTTGAATCCCGCAGCAAGCATGAAGAAAAAAGCGGAGACCAAAAAATAAGTAATCTGAAAAACCCCAAACACAAACGTAACACAACCAGCAAATACAAAAAACCTTGAAACAAACTGTTTATTCATGTGCTTCGCCAGAATCGTGGAACGAATAGGACAAGAACGGCAAAAACTTCAAGGCGACCGATTGCCATTAAGACACACAAAAAAAGTTTTGAAGCATCACTGAACCAAGCATAGTTTTCAATTGCTCCAACTTTTGCAAGTCCCGGACCAACAGTGCAGATAGTAGCAATTGATGCTGTTGCTGCTGTTGTCACACTACACTCTGGGTTTCCAGACTCGAACAGCATGATGGCTCCCGAACCAATCCCAAACAGAACGAGGACACCTAGGACATATGCAATCGTCGCAAGTTTTAGCTCGGGGTCGATTGCAGTTTTACCAACCTTAAGTGGTCGAACAACGTTTGGTCGAAAGGCTCGCTCTAATTCAGCAAGCATTACTTTCAATGCAATCCAAACACGAATAACTTTAATTCCGCCACCAGTTGAACCAGCACATCCTCCAACAAACATCAACATTAGAAGGACACCTTTTGCAACAAATGGCCATGTGTCATAATCTGCAGTTGCGAAACCAGTCGTTGTCTGCTGTGAGACAACAGTGAAAATACCTTGCGTTACAACTTCACCTGTCGTTGCTTGTTCTATCGCTCCAGTTGTAGTAATTAGTGGTTTCCCGCTTCCTAGTAAAGAAAAAATGACAACCACTGAACCCGCGGTTAGCAAGAAAATATAAAAACGAAATTCAGGATCGGTCCAAACAACTCGAAGTTTTCCTTTTACAGCTGCATAGTACAAACCAAAGTTTGCTCCAGCGAGAACCATGAAAACAATCGTGATGATATTTATGGTTCTAGAATCAAAAGCGCCAGTGCTTGCATTTTGTGTGCTGAACCCACCGGTTGCTAGTGTTGTTAATGCGTGGCAACTTGCATCGAACCATTGCATGCCCGCAACCTTGTAGGCAACAATTTCAACAATAGTTAAGCAGAGGTAAATAACCCAAAGAATTCTTGCAGTTTCGCGTATGTGTGGTCGAACTCCCTCGGGCTCTGGTCCGGGAGCCTCAACCTTAAACAGTTTTTTACCACCTACACCTAAACTAGGAAGCACTGCCACGAAGAGTACAACTATGCCCAAGCCGCCAAGCCACTGAATCATTGATCTCCAAAAAAGTAATGGGTCTGGTACGGTTGAGATGTCAGTTAATATTGTTGCACCGGTTGTGGTAAGACCACTCATTGCTTCAAAGAAACAATTGATAACAGATTGAAAAGGGTGGCTTCCATCTTGTTCGTATCGTCCCCAGATAAAAAATGGAAGCGAAGAAACAACGGCACCAAGGAGCCAACTTGATGAAACAAGAAGTAGTGCTTCCCTTCGGCCCATTGATCCGGTGCCAGATTGTTTCTTGGCTGACTTTCCAACCAGAAACAGAATACAACCAAGAACGGTGCCGATTCCAGTTGACCAGAGCAGTGGGGAGACTCCTAATCCACTTAAGCCAAGTGCGATTGCAGCCCATAGCCAAATGCCAAACAGTACTGCGCTTAGCACAAGTACGAGCAAGCCAAGTTGATGAATAATCAAGCGGTAGTTCATTGAATTATGTTACTGCGAACAAAGATCGTAGTTCATCCTCGTATTCACCGTGGACAACAACAAATACCACATCTCGCTCTTGGAGTACTTCGCTAGCATTTGGAACAACACCAAGGTGTTCATCGTGCTCAAGGACGATGACCATGCAGTTTGGCATAAGCGATAATTCAGAAAGCGGTTTTTGTGCAACGGGGGCGTTTTTCCCAACCCGGATACGAAAGATACCCAAATCACCCCCAGCTAGGGATGCCACCTTAGTCATTTGCTTTCGTGCTAATCTCTTCCTGATTTCTTCAACAGCCAACTCGCGTGGGCTGAACGTATGTGTAAGTCCCATTGCTTTGACAAAAGGTGCATAATCCTTCTTTGAGACAACTGGATAGGTTTCTTTGACACCCAAACCTGCTGCCCATGCACAGCTGAGGATATTGTGCTCATCATTTGTGAGTGCCACAAAAGCGTCAGCATTCTCAATATGCTCATCTGTAAAAACATTTGGATCTGTTGGATCGGATTGAATGACAGTGACCCAAGGGAGTTTTTCAGCGAGTTCGTTTGCTCTTTCTGTTTCGGTTTCAAATAGGCGAATTGAGAACCCACGGTTTTTCAGTGTCCTGCAAAGCCAGACAGCGACAGGTGATCCACCCATTATTACAACGCTTCGTCTACCGGCATCCTTTGTTCTAAACACCCTGCGAGCATCGTGAAATACATCTGAGTTTGCGACGAGTAATACTTCATCCCCTTCATCGACGGTGCTTATCCCGCTTGGTAAATATGTGTCACCATTTCTAGTAATAGCGGCAAGACGTGCTCCACCAGGAAGTTTTACATCAGACAAACGACGCCCAATTCCGGAAGCACCTTTACTCACTTGGAACTGTTGCACTTCAATTGTATGCCCTACAAATCGCTCAACCTTCATCGCTGCAGGGTTTCGCAAGTGTGATGCAATCGCTCGAGCAGCAGAGTACGCTGGACAAATCAAACTATCTATTGAAAAGATTTTCGAATAATCTAGTGGATTTCTATTGAGGTACATACTGTGGGTGACTGTTGCAAAGGTTCTATCAGCGCCCATGTATGAAGCTGTTGATGCGCAGAGAAGATTGACTTCGTCATCTTCAGTTACTGCGATGACGACATCGGCGTCTGCGACACCCGCTGCTTTTAAATCTTTTGCTGCCGATGGTTGGCCAGCAAGAATAGCTACGTCTAGTGAATCGGCGAGCGACTCTAGTAACGGCAAGCTCTCGTCGATGACGGTGACATCTGCACCATCGGCTGATAAAATTTCTGCTGCGTGGGCACCGGTTTTTCCAGCCCCACAAATAATAATATTCATGGCAATAATCCAATCATCGACCAGATGGTCGGGCGGGAATGATACCTCTAATAGAGTAAGAACCAACTAAAATCAAAGATAATTTTACTTGAACCACCAATAACTCGCTTCAAAAAGGGTTTTTTAATTAAAAAGATGGCAATCATAAGTATGCTTGGGTCACATGGAAATATTGTGACATATTGATTTTGAAATTTAGATTTTGAAAATAAAAATAAAACGAACACCCAGAGTTTGAAAAAGGTTCTTGACGAGCAGAGAGGAAAACGCCATACTGAAGGGTAGCACATACGTTAATGGTGTTGGCATTTGAAGAAGTGTCTTAAATGGAGTAGAAATGGAGAGTTTTACTTGCAAAAATTGAGAGTCTTCACGTGGTATAGATGTCGAGTTCAAAACGGACATTTCACGATGATTGTCTTTGCAACAGACTGAGAGAAGCAGAGAGGCACGTGCTGGAGGTAGAACCAGCTTATAGTGTCAATCTCCGAGACTAGTTCTTAGGAACAGAAAGTTTTGACTATGACAACGACCACCAAGAAAGACTTGATAGATCGAATTGCGGATGAAACAAAATATAAAAGAAACGATGTTCGCTCAATCGTTCAAGCATTTCTTGATGGTGTAATAACAGAACTTGGTGAGGGGAATCGTCTTGAGTTCCGGGACTTTGGTGTTTTTGAAATTAGGGAACGCGCTCCGCGTATGGCTCAAAACCCACGAACACTTGAACGCGTTCCAGTACCTGCCCGAAGAACAGTTAAATTTAAGGTCGGCCGTTTAATGAAAGAAGCTGTAGATAGTAAACTTGTGAATCGAGAAGAAACACCGATTGTCGAAACACCTGTTGTTGAAACTCCTTCAAAAGAGTTTGCTACAGCGTAAGGTCACTTAGTTTTTTTCAAAAGGGGTGCACAACCTCGGTGGATGACTTGTCGTTTCTCCATTCTTGTATGCAATTTAATGTAAGGTAATGCTCAAGGATGAGCAAAGAGCAAAAACAAACACAAAATCTTCAGCAAGGCGCAAAGTCTCAGGCGATTAATCGTTTGGTCGACGCATTACCGCCACACTCAGTTGAAGCGGAAGAAAGTCTCTTGGGCTCAATTATTATTGACCCAAGTGTGCTTAACGATGTACAGCTTATTCTTAATAGTGGGGACGACTTCTTTAAGAAGGCAAATGGTTCAATTTATGACATTATGACCGAACTCAACAACGGCTCTCTGAAAACCGTTGACTATGTTCATCTCAAGCAACTTCTTGAGGATAGAAATCTGCTAAATGCTGTCGGCGGCGAGGATTATCTTGTCAATATCGCAGCAGCAGTTCCGAGTGCTGCAAGTGCTTCTCATTACGCCCGCTTAGTAAAAGAAAAATCAGTTGTGCGTCAATTGATTGCGGCAGCTGGTGAAATATTACACGATGCATACAGCAATCCCGAGAATCCAGAAGACATATTGGGTGAAGCTGAACGACGTATTTTCAGCATTGCTCAGCAATCTGAATCTCGTCATGCTGAGAAACTTGACGAGTTACTCAATTTGGCAATCGAACAACTTGAAGCAAACGATGGAAGAATAATTACTGGTGTAGGAACTGGCTATCCAAGTCTTGATGAAATTACAAGTGGTTTGCAAACTGGCGAAATGGTTATTGTTGCTGCACGACCATCGATGGGTAAAACTGCTCTAGCATTAAACATTGCAGAAAATATTGTGATGCGAGGGACACCTGTGGCGTTCTTTAGTCTTGAAATGAGTCGCCAACAACTCGTGCAACGATTGTTAAGTTCAAGAGCATCTGTCTCGGGTCATAAAATTCGAAGAAACATGTTGAGCGACCGTGACATGGAAGCAATTATTCAAGCAACGAATGACTTGATGGGCAAACCACTTTTTATTGACGACACCCCAAGTTTAACAATTACACAACTTCGAGCAAAAGCAAGGCGCTTAAAACAATCAGAGAATGTTGGTGTCATATTGGTTGACTACCTGCAATTGATGACAAGTGGAAAACGTGCCGAGTCAAGACAACAAGAAGTGAGTGACATTAGTCGAAGCATCAAGGCGCTAGCTCGTGAGCTTGAAGTCCCTGTTGTTTGTCTAAGTCAATTGAACAGAGCAGCGGAACAACGCGAGGGACACCGACCTCGGATGAGCGATTTGAGAGAGTCTGGTTCGATTGAACAAGATGCAGATGTAGTTGCAATGCTCCACCGTGAATCGTATTACCACCAGAGCGATCCTTCGTGGATGGAAGCAAACGAAGACAAACATTCCCTTGCAGAACTAATTATTGCAAAACAAAGAAATGGCCCGACAGCGACGGTGAAGTTGACTTGGGATAATACCTGTACACGTTTCTATGATTGGACAAACGCAACACCGACCGAAGGCGCTGGATTTGCCACAGTATTGCCACAAGGATCGGACGACCCTTTTTCAAATGACAACTTTGATGACCTTGCGATTTAAGTACTCTACGAAACTGCCACGAAGGTAACCCAAACCAAGAACGAAATATACAGCGCTAGAAGGATTCCACCTTCTTTTGGCTTGATTCTCTGGTCCATAGTAAGGACCCAAGCTAACAAGGTGATTCCGACCATGATGACAACATACATCCACGCGTCGCTTGGCACTGTGATTGGTTTAACGAGCATAGTAATTGGAAGCACAAACAAAATATTAAAAATGTTTGACCCCACGACATTACCAACAGCAAGGTCTGGGTGATTCTTCTTAGCAGCAATAATTGTTGTAACAACTTCTGGCAAACTTGTTGCAATTGCAACAACTGTACCGCCAACGACAATTTTACTCATGCCAAGTGCGAGTGCACCTGTGACTGCTCCAACCTCTGTCGCCTTTCCACCAAAACCTAATAATAGTAAGCCAACCAAAAGCATTGCCCATGCGCCAATCGAAGAGCAATGCACTTCTGGGATGGCCTCCTCGCTTTGCGAAGCAAGTTGTGACTCTTCTTCCTTTCCAATTCGAAACCATGTCCACATCAAAACGGTGAACAAACAGAGAAACCCAATTGCCCAGTAAGAGTTAAGTACCCCGAACAGAGTTGCACCTCCTACAACAACGGTTGCAACTATGAGCCAGGGGAATTCGACTTTGATAATGCGGCCTGTCACTGGAAGTTTGCAAATGAGTGCTCCGATGCCAAGTACAAGCCCGATGTTTGCAATGTTAGAACCAAAAATATTACCAAGGCACAGTTCACCATGGTTATTGATGGAGGCAACCACATTGAGAGCAAGTTCGGGAGAGCTTGTGCTAAAGGCAACAATAGTAAGCCCGATGACGAGTTTACTGATACCAAGGCGGGTCGCAATTGCAACACTACCTTCTACAAGCATGTGCCCCCCGAAAATGAGCATGGCGACTCCGAGGATAAGCGTAATTCCATACCAATCTTGGGCAAATGTGATGATTGAATCCATTGGTAGGGGTAGATTGTACGAATGTTGCCGATGAAAGTACCCTATGAATGCCTGCAATCTGGTAGGTTTTCCATCGTTGACCTACGTTCAGGTGGTAACAAGACTGAGATATGACTAATCCCCAAGAGAAACAAGAACTCCACGACAACATCATTGCAGCAGCAAACGGTGACGAACTTGCATGGCGATATATCGTAGACGCCTATGCACATCGGGTTTTTGCTCTAATTCGGTCAAAGTGTGGAAATGAAGAACTTTCTGAGGAAATCACGCAATCGACCTTTTGTACCATTGCCCAAAAATTACCCACCTATGAAGAAACAGGCAAATTTGAAGCGTGGCTCTTTAGAATCGCTATGAATCGACTTCGTGACGAGATGCGTCGCAGGAAGCGCCAAGCAGTCCCAATGGAGAATGAGATGATCGGAGTGCTCTCCAGAGGGCTATCGGACGTTCATGACGACGAGGAACTTGCTACCCAAATACAGCGGCTCAGAGCCGCTGTCTGCCAACTATCGAGTTCTGATCAGGACATCATACATATGCGTCATTCGGCTGGAATGAGCTATAAGCAGATTGCAGAAGCCATTGGAGAACCACTAGGGACGGTATTGGCACGTCAGCACCGTGCATTGAAAAAGTTAAAAAGTTTGATGGATAGTGAAAATTATCTTCAAAACAGTGGACAAAAAAGAGCAATCGATTGTGAGGAAGATCGTTGAATATGAGCAAGTTATGAATTACGAAGAACAACAATTTGAACAAGAAATGACTGCAGAAGATCGGCATATCGATGCACTTCTCGCAGAAGCTTTGGTGACACAAACGCCTGAAGGTCTCGCTGATCGAGTTGCTCATGCATCGCGGGAATACCTTCTTGAATCGAGCGCAAAAACATTGGAACAACGTCTTGATATGGCATTCTCGGTAGATGTGCCAGCAGGGCTCGCTTCACGTGTGTTTGACGCTTCAGTCTCTCAACTTCACAACGTTCACCCAGTCGTCATCGCACGAATCGGTCGCTCTGTAGCATGGCGCCAATTAGCTCTCGCAGCCTGTGTACTATTCGCTGTTCTTGTCGCAATTCGATTCGGCTCACAGCCATTAGACCAATATTCTCAACAACCCCTTGTTGCGATTAACGCGGTGTTGAGTGTTGAAGACGAGGAGTTGCTTCTTGAAGATTTAAATCTCAGCGAATTTGCGTATCTTGCTGATTCTCGAGAACTTGCATTTGTTGATGTTGCCGAGAGCCTGAACGGTCTACGCAATGACATCGAATTGTGGCAATATGGCTTGCTCTCAGAATAAGATGATGAAACATATAAACTTGCGGTTACACGGACGGAGATTACAAAAATGAAACGTACAACAACCATTTGCTTATTATTTGTATTGCTCATGATGCTTGGGATGAGCTCGCCTAGTTCACAATCAAGTTGTAACTTGTCGTGTTCAACCACTCATTTGATGGGATTTTTGAAACCAACACACGAACAATTGATGGATGTGGAAAAGAAAAAACCACAGCAAAATGGCAGAGTGCGTCCAGATCGAAAAAACAAAAACATGGAGTGGAGAAAACCATTTCCACCCAATTCACCAATTCCAGCGAATATGGTGGAACACATAATGGCAGTTGCGAAGGAAATAGATCCAGAACTCGCTACTCAACTCATGTCGATGTGCGAGAAAGATCCAGAAGCATTTAACACAATTGTACGGAAGCAGGGTCGGCGACTGGGATCGCTTATTCACCTTCGTGAATCGGATCCAGAATTGTATGAGGTGAAGGTGACTGAGTTAAAGACTGATGCCGAAATTTATCAAATTGCCGAAGCAATCCGTGGGCAAGACCAAACAGACCCATTGATACTAGCAAAAATTGCAGAGTTAGAGGGGCTTATTCGTGTCAGAACAGCGATGTCGATTCGTGCTCAAACACTCTATATTGAACGTTTGGAGCAGCATCTTGTTGGGCTTCGAACGAGACTTGAGGACACATCAAACCGTTTTGATGAAATGGTTGGCGAGCGACTCGAGCAACTTTTGCAGGTTGTTTCGGATGAACCTAGTGAAAAGCCATCACCGGTGGATTGAACTTTGGGTTTTATGATTTCGGTGGTGCAATTACCACCAAACTTCTGGGTCTTTTACGTCTAACAAACCATGTTTACTCAATCTTTCTACCATGTACACAATGGTGAAAAAGAGTATCAGGACTATTGCGAATATAAAAGTGATTTGCATTGCATTTGCCATGTTCTACATCATTCTTTTTTTGTGGGCAAGTTCAGAATCAGTAAATGGTCGTCGTTTTGAACGAACAAATGTGCAAGCGGCGTTGCTTCCTCCGTCGTGGTGGATTCATTCTGAAAGTCAAGAGAACCAAGTAATAACTCTTAAAAAAGGTGGGGAATGGTATTCATGGTTCGGGACAGATCAACTAGGAAGAGATGTGTTATCAAGATGTGTCGTGGGTGGTGCAATAAGCATTGCGGTGGGATTGGTTGCGGCTTGTATTGCAGTGTTTGTGGGAACAATATGGGGAACAATAGCAGGTCTCCGTGGAGGAACGGTAGATGCAATCATGATGAGGATGGTTGATGTTTTGTACGGGTTACCTTCAATAATGCTCGTAGTCCTTATCACTGTTGCGGCGAATAGTATTGTGAGTCAAAACCAAAACATTTCTCACTCTACCAAAGAAATTGTACAAGTTGTTGGCCTTCTTACAGCGATAGGCATGGTGAGTTGGTTGACGGTGTCGAGGGTAATTCGTGGACAGGTACGTAGTCTCAAAGCCCGCCCATCCATGGAAGCATGTAGGGTGACTGGAGTTGGACCTGTTCGCACATTTACACACCATCTTCTTCCACCACTATTGGCGACGATCGTTGTGTATGCAACATTAACTGTACCAACAGCAATTCTTTCTGAAGCCTTTTTAAGTTTTCTAGGAATAGGAATAAGAGAACCGTTACCAAGTTGGGGCAATTTAGCGTCAGACGGTTTAAGTCAATTAAACCCAGTTCATTCCCGATGGTGGCTTTTGCTTTGGCCCTGTCTTTGTATTGCGACAACGCTCGTTGTGATGAATTGGGTTGGGCAACGACTTCTTCGCAGGGTTGACCCAGCAACTATGGTGAACTCATGACAGACACGCACCTAAATATTAAAGACGTAAGTGTTTCATTCAGCGGTAAGCGTGCTGTGAATACTATTTGTATTCAAGTAAAAAAAGGAAAGACAACAGCAATTGTTGGTGAGTCTGGTAGCGGAAAAAGTGTGACTGCGATGTCTGTCCTTGGACTACTACCAAAAACTGCAACAGTTACAGGTACTATTAAATTTGAAAACAACCAGCTCCTTTCGTTGACGGAACAAAAGTTACGTTTAATTCGAGGGAAGAAAATTTCGATGATATTTCAAGAACCGATGACTTCCTTAAACCCAGTGTTTACCATAGGAGAGCAAATAGAAGAAGTTATTCGATTGCATCAACACATCTCTCGTAAAGGTATAAGAAACAAATCTACACAGATGTTGCACGAAGTTGGGATAGCGGGGGATCGCATTCACTCGTATCCGCATGAATTCTCAGGAGGGATGCGACAGCGAGCCATGATTGCCATGGCGTTAGCAAACACTCCTTCACTTCTAATTGCCGATGAGCCAACAACAGCACTAGATGCAACAACATCTAGGCAAATAATGAAACTACTTTTTGAAGCAAAACAACGTCGCGAGATGAGCATGCTATTTATCACGCATGATTTGAGATTAGTTGGGTCAATAGCGGATGATATTTCCGTGATGAGGTCTGGCAATCTTGTTGAATCCGGTAATGCTCATCAGGTACTGCATGAGCCCAAGAATGAATACACAAGAGCGTTGCTTGCTTGCCAACCATCCATCGATAGGCGGAAGAAGCGTCTAATGACAGTGCCTGTGGAATAACGCGCTCAGCAAAAAAACAAAAAACGTCTTAGAACCGAAAGAAATCCACTTTCGTATTGATTGTACGAGCGTAACTAGATTGAATGGTTGGGTCTTGGACTTCGGTGTGAGAGTTCGGTGGCTCGGGGTTCGGGGTTCGGGGGTTCGGGGGTTCGGGGGTTCGGGGTTTTCTTTTGAGTTGTTTCAAAAGAACGTTGGCTTGGATGGTTAGCGAGACAAACGGCAGGAGCCCTAGATGGTCAAGATACACAACAAAACTTTTAATCAAACGGTACAGCACTTCTCACGCACTAGAACGCAGCAAGCGAGGCAACTTGTTTGGGATTACATCAATGCAATGCCAACTATATATTTTGTGCAATGTGGGCGTAAAAAATGTCCAATTCCTTGGATTGTTTTTGAACAAGATGCACCTACGGCAATGGTATTTACAAATTATGAGCTCGCAGTTCAAACTGCTAGTGCACTATTTGAAAATGACGAAGAATTCCGAATCCTTGGTCTACCTACGAATGCGGCATCAATGTACGTAATGGCTTTGGCAGGGCAAGGTGTGGAGTATGTATGTTTTAATCACGGTCCACAAAGGTTTGACGCTCCGATGCAAGAAGTGCTCCTTGCACTTAGCACAATGGAGCGATAGGTTACGGCTGAAGTTCCCGTCCTGTTTCAATATCCATGACAGACCAGTCAAATTGTTTAGCAAGTCGAACAATCGGTAGCCAAGCAATCTCATCCTCAACGATGAATAGCAGCATTTGTTGAATTTCACCTTCGTCTGGTGGAAGTTCAATTCTAATACCTGGACCCCAAAGCACATTTCCACCAGGGATCTCGGCAGCAGTATTAAACTTTCCGAGTGAATCTACAATTTCTTGACGATTTCCAAGAGGGACCCTGGTGCCATCGTCATTCCCGGTACGAGACTGAATAACGAATTGTTTACTCATGAAATTTTGCTCGAATCTTTAAGTACAGAAGATACCGTTTCAATTAAACGATCGAGACTAACCGGCTTCATAAGGTATGCAGCAACACCTAATGATTTTGCATATGCCATGTGTCGTTTACCTTCATTTGCAGTCACCATGATAACCATGGGTGGAGAATCCATGTTTTGAAGTTCTTCAAGAACGAGAAATCCTGACCGCTTGGGAAGCATCATGTCTAAAATAATGGCATCAGGCATTTCTTCATAAGAACGAGAGATGGCTTCGGTTCCGTCAGTTGCTTTTGCGGTTTTTGCACCTTCTGCGCGCATGGCAAGTTCAAATGACTCAAGAATGTCAATATCATCGTCGACAATCAAAATGGAATAACCGTCTAATCGTTGCATGGTTAGGACAAATTGTAGCACTCAGTGAGATTGGCGACCTCTTGATTCGTCATCCATGGCAAAGATTCGATTTGCTGTATGAGTTTTTTGGGCATTGGAAGGTTATTAGTTTCAAATTTTGGTCTACTTTTCCACCTCCTATGTAGCCAAAGATATTGTTCTGGAGCGTTAATAACCATCTGTTCAATCGCTTTGTTGTAACGAGCTGTGATGTAATACAGGGGGTCTGGTTGGTTGTTCCAATCATCTGGTTCAATAAAGTCTGTTACTGAAATTTCATACTTAAATCGCCCATCGATCCGTTTTGCATGCACCGCAGCGATTGGTAACTCGTACTTCATAGCGAGCAGACCAATAGACTTGTATGTTGAGGCAAGTCGTCCAAAGAACGGTACAAACATCCCCCTGTCCCCAGCGTTTTGATCAGCAATAAATCCAACACTTTTGTTTTGTTTGATTAGTTCTTGAAGTACCGAGACGCCTCCGAATTTTGTGACAATCTGTAGACCAAACCTCTCTCTGATGCTCAAAACCCAATTATTTATGAGTGGATTGTCAAGAGGTCTGGCTAATGCAGCGATTGGATATCCCAGAACAGACAGAGCGTATCCGAGCAACTCCCAATTACCACAATGCCCAGTAATAAAAATCGTAGGTTTATTTTGTGTGAGTCGAGCAGTAATTTGTTCTACATTTTTAAACTCAATGTATTTGTGCCACGATGTTGGGGTGATAAGCGAGGGCATTTGTACGCCTTCAGCAACAAATAATTGGAACAAATGTTCCATGGATTTCCTTGCAAGCGCTCGAGCTTCTTCATGCGTGAGTTCTGGAAAACTTGTGCTAATATTTTCAATCGCCCTGTGTCTTCTTTTTTTGCTAAGGCGAAAAAACAAGTCCCCGATTACTTTGCTTGATTGCATATTAATATCTATTGGTACACAGCCAATAAGAACGGCCAGTGCTCTAAGAGGGAGATACTGCGACCAAGATATAAGGTTGGATTGCTGTTGTGCCATCTCGTGACGAGTAGCGATCTGAATAGATTATCTTTTGTGTTGTCCCGTGACCACATCCAAACGGTTTGCAGTCAAAATAGGAACTTGAGCAGCTTTTGCTTGTTCGTAAAGGGATTCATAATCTTCATAAGCTTTTTGTTGTTCGGCATACGCATCCATCATTGCATGCGAGGCACCTCTTCCCGGTTCGTGTGTAGGTTTTCTAGGAGAAACGCCTAGCACTAAGAAATCTAGGTCTCCGGGAATTATTCCATCATCATCAATAACAAGTCCACCCCAACGCAATATTTGATCTTTGATAAAAGAATTGTTTGGTTCTGGTTTGCCATCTCCATCGACATCAAAGAAGCCGTGAACGATAAATGAGAACTTGTAATTAGGGTCATACACGGGGTTTACAATGATGTTGTTTCGAACGATTGGCTGGCTTGGAGTTGATCTTGTTATTTTTGCTGTAGAAGTAGTTGCCCCAACTTTTACGATTTCAATGGACGCTTTTCCACGAGGTAGCGTATTGTTTTCATCTGTTAGAAGTTGAGATGCTCCATCATATACATCAAACTTCATCCCTAGAACGATATGATCTTTTTCTCCTCGATCAATAAAGATTTCGTTTCCGGAACCAACTTCAAGAACTGTGCCGTCAATCAAGAGGGATGGATCAATTGAATTCATGCGGCTTGAATTAACCTTGCTGCGCAAATCATCAATTGTACTTATAAGTTGAGCCTTTTCTGAACGCAATTCATCAACAGACTCTTCTAAATCTTCAATTCGATTTACATATTCCTCCCTAACCGAATCGAGTCTTTCATCTCTGCTATCAAACAAATCATCGGATTGTGCGCTTAATTCAATTGAACCATCTTGTACCTCTTTCCACTGGTCCTTTACGAGTTGAACTTCTGCTTCTTGACTTTGAGTTTGTTGTTCAAGTTGGTCTTGCAGTGACTGGATTGATTCATGAGCACTCGCTAATTCTTCAACTCGAGCATCTAATTCTTGTTGTCGTGATTTTATTTGGCTTTGCAAACTAGACACAGTTATGGCAAGTGGGCTACTTGAAGAAACTATTTTTGAAAAATCCGCGTTAATTTGTTCGATGGTTTCGGATGGATTTCCCGTGAGTAATATATTCCGTTGTTCGATCTGATCATTTAGATATCCAACGACAGACTGATTAGAATCTTCTGCAAGGGATACAATTGTCTGAACAGAATCATTACCACGCTCCGAGGTGCGAGCAAAGACTTTAAGTGAATCCTCTGCTTGGGTTACAGAGTCCACCTGCTCTCGATTGTTAGCATAAAAAACAATGCTTAAGACAAGTAGGAACACGGTTGCCAAGACAAAAACAACTAAGGAAACTATGACACCAGTACCAGCGCCGCTACGAATAGCCATGGGGAATTTCTCCAATAATCGCATTCAGCTTTGTGGCTGAAGGCGGTACAGACCGTTGGGCAACAAATAGCCCATTCAATGAAAGCACAGTTTCTTTGTTTTACGCCCACCCGTCAAGTTCAAATGGGCACAGTTTCAATTTCTAGTGCAAAAACTTCGTTTTCTGGCAACAAAATTGTTGTTTTATAGAAATTGAACGCGGTTTAACATGAATGTGGGCATCTTTCTATGAGCAGAAGTCTTGGTATCATGAATCAATTATTAGAAAGGCAACTCGCATGACCATACCACCCAAAGACGTACATTCCGTTCTTAGTAAATATCAGCTTGTCGATGGCTACAACTTTGTAGTGGATCTTGACAAATCACATACCGTATGGATTCATGATTCGGTGAGTGGTAACGATTACCTAGATGCATTTACATGTTTTGCATCATGCCCACTTGGCTTTAATCACCCCGAGTTAATGGAAGATAAATTTAGTGAAGAAATATTAAAAGCATCACGCAACAAGATTGCGAATTCTGATTTGTATACAACCGAACTTGCTGAATTTGTTGATGCCTTTGGTTCAAGGGTAACCCCAGAAGGTTTCCCACACCATTTTTGGGTTTCAGGTGGAGCACTTGCAGTTGAAAACGCATTAAAAACCGCCTTTGACTGGAAAGCACGAAAACTTGGAAGAACAAATTTCCATGATGATGTAAACGACCTCGTGATTTTGCATTTTAAGCAGGCATTCCATGGTCGAAGCGGGTACACCATGAGTTTAACAAACACACTTCTAGACAAGGTTGGGCTTTTTCCAAAATTTAATTGGCCACGAGTGACGAACCCATTTTGCGAGTTTGATCTCGAGGGAAATATTTGCAACGATATTGAAGCTGCTGAAGCACAAGCATGTGCTGAAATTGAATGTGCATTTGAAGAACACTCAAACCGCATTGCAGCAATTATTATTGAGCCAATGCAGGGCGAGGGTGGCGACAATCATTTTCGTAACGAGTTCCTAGAAAAACTTCGGACATACGCAAATGAAAGAGAAGCATTATTAATTTTTGATGAAGTTCAAACAGGTTTTTATGGTTCTGGAAAACCATGGTTCTGGCAACACACAACGGTTCGACCAGACGTGGTGTGCTTTGGAAAAAAAACACAAACGTGTGGTATTTATGCGAGCGAACGAGTTGACGAAGTTGCAGACAATGTGTTTCATAAATCTAGCCGAATTAACTCAACGTGGGGTGGCAATTTGGTTGATATGGTTCGTTGCATGCAATTTATTAACATAATTGAACGCGATAATATCGCTGACCTTGTAACAACTGTTGGTGAATATGTGGTCTCCGGTTTACGCGAAATAGCAACGGAGTCAGGAGTGTTTGATAGTGTTCGAGGAAAGGGCTCTTTGATTGCCTTTACTCTCCAAACACCAGAACATCGAGCGAAAATGTTAAGCGCATTCATGGATGCGTTGGTAATAGCATTGCCTTGTGGAACACGTTCGGTACGTTTCCGGCTACCTCTTGTTATGACTATTCCAGATGCTGACGAACTACTTAGCAGAACTCGAATTGCAGTAAATGCAATGGTAGCGATAGTGTAAAACCGTTGCGTAGTGCTGCAGCAATTAGTGAGCACCTTGATACCCGCACCGCAGCTATCGAGGTAGCAGCCTTGCTAGAAAAAGCAATGGCCGGACCATCCGACCTTGTGCTTGTATTTGCGAGCTTTCATCATCGAGAATCTTTTGCAGAAGCAGTTGCAGATATAAGGACAACACTCGCCCCTAAGACGATTGTCGGTGTAACAGCAGAGTCTGTGGTTGGATGTGATTTAGAACTCGAGGGTGTTTCTGGGTTATCAGCAATAGCAATGCACATGCCAGGGGTGACGATTACACCTTGGACAACGAGTCCGAAAAAACCTGTGCCTATCTCTCGCCCAGATGAAATTCCTGATTGGATAGGTTTGCAGGATGATACAAAGGCAGTGTTTTTCTTTGCTGACCCGTTTTCGACTCCGATTACAAGATTGCTACCAGCACTTGTCAACAGCAGGGGAGACGGCAGGGCTCTTCCGATTATTGGTGGAATGGCATCTGGTGCATCACAGGCAACACACAATAGACTGTTTTTAGATAATCAAGGAATGCGTAGTGGTGGAATAGGAATCACCATTTCTGGGCCAATTGACATTGAATGTGTTGTGAGTCAAGGGTGCAGGCCAATTGGTGAACATCACCGGGTTACAAAGGTTGAAGGCAACGTTGTGCTTGAGCTTGGTGGTAAGCCCGCTCTGTACGTTCTGCACGAACTCGCCAAGAACGCAACCCAGCACGAAAGAGAGTTGCTCGAGGGCGGCCTATTGCTTGGAGGTGTTATCGATGAACACAAAGACCATTTTGGTCGTGGAGACTTCTTGGTTAGGTCTATTCTCGGTATTGACAGAAAACGAAAGGGAATTGCTGCAGGTGAGTTTTACAGACTTGGAAAAACAGTACAGTTTCACGTTCGTGATGCTCAAACTGCTGTAGAAGATTTACAGCTTTTACTTGACTCTCAACAACTTGATGAACAACCACTTGCAGGCATCCTCGTGACATGTAACGGAAGGGGGAGAAGTTTGTTTCACGAAGATGACCACGACCTTACGATTATTCGAAATCGAATAGGGAAAATTCCAATTGCAGGGTTTTTTGCGGCGGGAGAAATTGGCCCAATTGGTGGGCGATCGTTTTTACACGGTCATACAGCATGTTTAACCCTCTTTCGAGCATCGCACGACATCTAAATTACCGAATGGAGTCAAGTTTTAGAAACTGATCTTCTCTGACAAAGGTAACTGCTTTGAATTTGTAACCACTCGCAACCCTTGCAGACAATTCATAGATAATTGTGTTCCCATTTTCTGAAGCAACCATATCTCCAAAGCCCTTTCCCCCATGAATTCGTTGAAGAGTTCTAGCAAGCTCTCGGCGATTAGTTATAAAAAACATGTCGAATTCTTCGCGACCATTTTCGAGTTGTGAATAATATTGGCGAGATTTTGCACTGATGATTTGTTCGTACAAGACATCCCAATTACGATCCCTTAAACAAGTTAAAGTGTGATTGAGCACGTGCTCTGGAAGAATGGATCTTACTGTTAATTCTCCGGTTATCTCATCTTTTTCTTGTAACTCAATGGTGTTTAAATATTCTTTAATGGTATGGCTTGATGATTCGTTTGAGGAGTTAAATTTTACAACTGTCCCATCATCTCGGACATGGTCCACACTGTTCCCACCTGACAGCGCTGTTTGCCAACTAGGGCTTGTGCGATACTCGGTAGTTTGGGTTCCACATCCAGTAAGTAAAAACGTTGTTATTAGAATGTTCCTTTGAAGTGACATTAATGTCCCATGACAGCTGGCCCCGCATCAAGTTCAAACAAAAATGGAGCAACCCAAAGTTGGCTTGTTCCGGTTTCTCTCTTGCTCGTCCACATGAGCCATTTGCCAGAAGTATCAAATACTGGCAGACCATCAAATCCATCGGCATGTGTTATACGTCTTCGACGAATTCCATAGCGAGTGGTTCCATCAGCTTTACCACTATCTGCATCGCAAACGAATAGTTCGTAATTTCGATGACTCACTTCACTTGTTGCATAAATAATAAACCGGTTGTTCGGATGCCAAAATGGTCCCCAGTTTACATGTTCATTATCAGTCAGCTGGTATTCTTTTTCGATTCCTACGATAGACCCGTTCTCATCGAAACTAAGTTCAGAAACATAGAGTTGCAGTAAATCATTTCCTCTTCTGTCAGATCGATAGACAATACGTTTTCCATCAGGTGAAAAGAAAGGTCCTCCGTCATATCCTTCATCTCCAACAATGAGTCTGTTTTCTCCAGTTTGAAGATCCGTAATGTAAATGTCTCCCGCACCAGAGGCAAGTGAACAGTACACAACATGCCTAGCATCTGGGCTCCAAGACCCTTCTGCTAGATAATGTTTATCATCAGTGATAATTTGGGTAACAGAATTATCTTTGAGATTTTTAGAGACGATGTTCATTTTCGGAGGAAACGCCCATCTATATCTCCCAGTCCCTCGCTGATAGCCAGGTATATCACCGTCGACAAGTGGGGTTGTGGTTGTTGCGTACATCACAAGCGAATCATCTTCAGGGTGGAACCAGCCACATGTGTTGGCAGAACCCTCATTACTCAAACGCGTAATGTTATTTAAGCCGGTGATTGCGCCATCGTTGTTGAAAGTCAAATCTCCAAGATACATTCCATAATCATCATCCGGTTCTTGCCCCTCTTTTGGATGTTCAATGGCCTGGAAAATGACCCGCTTTGTATCTGGATCAAAATAAGATTCGCCCGCTTTAAGGAAAAAGGTTGGATCTGTTAACAATACTGGCTCCCCAATAGCGCTCGCTTCATCAGGATGAAGGGGTGAGGTGGTAATACCAGCAAGGGTGAGAAGTAGTGGCATACAATGTACTATCATTGGTAATCTCCTTGAGTAATCGAACCGCACATCATACGCCACCAGACCATGTACCGCACGGTGTACAAGTGTTATACCATGATGATTACCTAGTGACGGTCAGTAAACCATCTGGTTTACTGAGTGTGAAGGGTATTGGGCTCGACAAAATAGATTGTTTGGCTGTTCGGGTTGCTTCAGCGATTGAAGGGGCTCGGATTGTGCATCGATTGGATATGGATACCTCAGGAGTTCTTGTTATGGCAAGAGATGCGGATACTCACCGTGAGTTAAGCCGCCAATTCCAAGATCGTGAAGTAGAAAAGACATATATCGCGGAAGTGTGCGGTCATTTTGAGGAACAAAGTGGGACTATCGATCTTCCAATACGAAAAGATATGGATAATCCCCCAATGCAGTGTGTTGATTTTGAACAGGGCAAGCCATCACAAACACACTGGAGTTTGGTGGAACAGAAAGGGGATAGAGCTCGAATCGAGTTGCGACCCATTACCGGTCGATCGCATCAACTACGTATTCATCTTCGCGAGATTGGGCATCCAATTCTCGGCGATGACTTGTATGCGCCATCACAAGTACAGGGGATGTCAGATCGATTACTCCTACATGCGCTTTCGTTGACAGTAATCCACCCAAAAACAGGCAATCGGCTCACTTCAGTGGCTGATTGCCCGTTTTAGGGTGATTTCTTATTAAATTTAACTTAGTCGCTACTTGCGCCAGATGGTTCTGGTTCTGGTTCACTTGTTTCTTCCTTTTCTTTGGAAGAAAAGAACAAGTGTTCATCACCTTCTTTGTGAGTGATTTCCACGTGGTGTCCTTCGGAGTAATCACCCGCGAGCAATGATTCAGCAAGTGGATCTTCGATATAAGTACCAAGTGCACGCCGGAGAGGTCTTGCACCAAAGTCGGGGTTGTACCCTTTTTCGATGAGGAAATCTTGTGCCGCTTGATCAAGTTCCATTGTGATACCCTTGGCTTCCAATCGCTTCATGATTTTTGCAAGTTCAATATCGATGATGGAGTAAAGATCATCTTTTGATAAAGGTTGAAAGACTACAACATCGTCAAGTCGATTGATGAATTCTGGTCGGAAGAACTTTTCAGTCTCACTGAGAAGTTGTTTCTTCAATTTATCATAGTCCATGACCTCTTCACGTTTACCGAATCCGAAGGATTGCCCACCCTTGATAAGATCAGAGCCGATGTTTGAAGTTAAAATTACAATTGTGTTTCTGAAATCAACTTGTCGACCAAAGGAGTCGGTTAAACGTCCTTCTTCCATAATCTGAAGCAACATGTTAAAGATGTCGCCATGCGCCTTTTCAACTTCGTCGAAAAGGACGACAGCATAGGGTTTGCGACGGATTTTTTCAGTGAGTTGTCCACCCTCTTCATACCCAACATATCCGGGAGGAGCGCCTACTAATCGTGAGACAGTGTGCTTTTCCATGTATTCGGACATATCAAGATAGACGAGCGAATCAGAATCACCAAACATGAATTCAGCAATTGCTTTTGCAAGAAGTGTTTTGCCAACACCTGTTGGACCAAGAAACAAGAACGAGCCCATTGGTCGATTTGGATCTTTCAATCCACTTCGAGATTTGCGAATAGCTTTTGCGATTTGAGTGATGCCATCATGTTGGCTAATGACAGTTTTGTGAAGTTCATCTTCAAGTTGTAAAAGCCGTTGTGACTCTGCTTCTTCAAGACGGGTTAACGGAACGCCTGTCATGCTTGAAACAACTTCAGCAATGATGTTATCATCAACTTCGCTTGTTATTTCATTCATTTGTTCTCGCCACTCTTTTTGCAATCCGTCTTTCTTCGAGCGAAGTTGTTCGGCTTCATCGCGGAGCGAAGCAGCTGCTTCATAATCAGCATTTTTTACCGCTTCGTCTTTCTTCACTTTGAGTAATTCAAGTTGTTCTTCAAGGTCAGCCATTGAAGGGGGTTTTGTCATTGATTTTAGACGTACTCGTGCACCTGCCTCATCAATTACATCAATAGATTTATCAGGTTGAACACGATCAGAAATGTAACGGTTGGATAATTCAACTGCTGCAAGAATTGCCTCATTCGTAAATTTTACGCGGTGATGTTGTTCATATCGTTCACGTAATCCCTTAAGAATTTCAATGGTGTCTTGTGTGTTTGGTGGGTTTACGGCAATTGATTGGAATCGTCGTTCAAGTGCATTATCTTTTTCAATGTACTTACGGTATTCATCAAAAGTCGTTGCGCCGATGCACTGAATTTCACCTCGAGAAAGCGCGGGCTTAAGAACGTTTGAAGCATCGATTGCTCCTTCGGCTCCACCTGCACCAACGAGAGTGTGAAGTTCGTCAATGAACAAAAGTATATTCTTTGCTCGACGCACCTCGTTCATCACTGCTTTGATTCGTTCTTCAAACTGACCGCGGTATTTTGTACCAGCAACCATCATTGCAAGGTCAAGTACAACCACTCTTCGATCATGAAGAAGGTCAGGAACTTCGCCTTCAATTATTCGTTGAGCGAGTCCTTCAATAATTGCAGTTTTACCAACACCGGCTTCACCAAGAAGAACGGGGTTGTTCTTGGTTCGTCGGCAAAGAATTTGAACAAGTCTTTCAATTTCTTTATGGCGACCAATGACAGGATCAAGTTCATTCTTTTTCGCAAGTTCTGTTAAATCTCGCCCAAAACTATCAAGTGCGGGAGTTTTACTTTTACCACGACGAGGAGCAGGACCCGGGGAATCACCTTGTGGTTCCATGCCTTCTTCGTCAATTTCTTCAAGTTGACCAACGCCTGCACCAAGGAGGTTCAATACTTCTTCACGTACATCTTCAAGTTTCAGGCCAAGATTCATAAGTACTTGAGCTGCAACACCATCTTGTTCACGAAGTAAACCAAGGAGGAGGTGTTCGGTGCCAACGTAGTTATGATTTAGTGAGCGTGCTTCTTCAATTGCGTACTCAATAACCTTTTTTGCTCGTGGGGTTTGTGGTAATTTTCCCATCATGACCATATCTGGACCACTTTTGACGAGTTTTTCAACTTCAAGTCGAACTTTTCGCAGGTCAATTTCTAGGTGCTTAAGTACATTTGCACCGACGCCAGACCCTTCTTTCACAAGTCCGAGCAGGATATGCTCTGTTCCGATGTATTCGTGGTTAAAGCGTTGGGCTTCTTGGTTCGCAAGAGCCATTACTTTTCGAGCGCGGTCTGTTAATCGTTCAAACATTGTTCAGTTCTCCGCCCACATGATATGCGGGATGTGCTTTTTTGGCGAGCATAACGATACCCGCCACCTATACAATCGGTGCAAGGCGCGTTCCATTCCAGTTGTTCTGAAGATAAAATAAATAATGTGCGTATTAGCCAGATAAAGGCAATATTGCATATATTAAAATAGGGCAGAATTATCTATTGTGCCAAAGTGGCGGGTTGTTCGATGGCACCGTGCCTAAGATGCACAGAGCGGTTTCCCATCGCAGCAATTTCAACGTTGTGAGTCACAAGAACCACAGTAAGACCATCCTGGTGGAGTTGGGCCAATACGTCCAGAATTTCATTGCCTGTTTCTTCGTCGAGATTTCCGGTGGGTTCATCTGCGAGCAAGATACTTGGCTCGTTTACAAGCGCTCGGGCGATAGCAGCGCGCTGTCGTTCTCCTCCAGAGAGCTCGCGAGGGCGGTGTTGGAGCCGGTGTCCTAATCCAAATTGTTCTAGTAGGGACGTCGCCTTGTCCTTTGCTGAAGATGTTGAAGTGGAATGAGAACCTATCATCGCTGGGAGGACAGTGTTTTCAAGAACCGTAAGTTCAGGAAGGAGATGATAGAACTGGAACACAAACCCAATTTGTGTATTTCGGTAATGATTGATTTGTTTATTCGACCTTGTCCACACAGATTCACCATGGAACAGAACATCTCCTCCGTCTACATCGGGTCGATCGAGACCGCCAAGCAAATGCAATATAGTAGATTTTCCCGAACCGCTTGATCCCAGAATAGTTACCCACTCACCCTGCATTACTTGAAGTGAAGCGTTGAGCAACACTTGGACTTTTGCACGACCAAGTTCGTAAGTCTTTTTTAAGTTTTTACCTTCAAGAATGATTGAACTACTCATGACGAAGTGCCTTTACAGGATCGGTATCAGCCGCTTTTGCAGCTGGAATTATTGCTCCAAGCAGACAAAAGAGAATGGCACCAAGAACCGTTACGATACTTGAGGGCCAGTCGACTTCGTTTGGAATAATGGCGAAGTAATACACTGAAGCATCCCAAACCACCAGCCCACCAATATGCCTGATGAATAGAATTAATGCGCCCAAACCACCAGATGTAATCAAACCAAGGGAGCCAAGGACGACTGGTAATAACTGTCCTTCCCTTGATTTCATAATGGTATAGATTGCAATACATCCTGTAATAACAAATGCACCAATAGCCACACTTAGTGGTGGGTTTCCCATTCCAGAATGTATTGCATTAATATTTTTTGTGATTAGCCAGCCAAAAAATAAACCAAGCCCTGAACCGATTACCCCAACAACAAGACTGTATTGCAAGAAAATCCAGACAATGCTTCCACGCGATGCTCCAATACTTCTGAGGATGCCGATATCTCGAGTTTTTTCAAACACAATGGACCAGAAAATAGAAAGTATCAATGCTGCAACAACCAGATAGACAATGGAAAACAAAGTTCGCATTAATTCTCGTTCTTTTTCAATAGGACCTGTAAAACTGCGCTGCTGTTCTTCCCATGTATGAATGGATAATCCTGGATCATTTCTCATTGGCGGAAATACAATCGTATCACTAGGCAACTGAGCAATGAAAGCATCGTACATTTGTACAATTCTGCTCTGCAAACTCTCTGCAGAAATATCCTCGCTCCCTCTGATGATGATACTTGTTGCTCTTGCAGGGTCTATTCCAAGCACAACTGTTGGATCATCTTCATCTATAATTTCTGCTTCATCAAGGTGCAACAATTGTTGGGAGACGCGAATGGGGACAAAAACTCTTGACTCATCAATCATGAATACACCAGATTGAAACTCGTTCACAAAAGGAAGAATAGTAGACTCAGGTTCTATAATTCCGCCCTGAGAATCAACTGGAAGCATCGTCAAGGTGCCTTCGTATCTAGGTAGCCACCAAAAGTCATTGCGAATTACTTGGTACGTGCCATCCTTCTGTCTTACGTTCCCCTCTGAGACATGAAGACCAGAAACAATGCCATCCCTTCCGTTCTGAGACAACGTGAGACCCTGCTCAAGTAGAGCATCGGAATTTGTGAGTCGTTCATCGGACCCCAGCACTGTATTCCACAAAGGCACATCGAGAATTGCTTGTACATCTGACCAGAGAGAACCACTTTCATAATTCATAGTGCGTGAAGCATTACTTATAATTTCTACAAGTGAGTTCCATTCCTCATCATTCATGTTTGAACGTAACAATTCTTTGTTAGCGGTAATAGCATCGAACAGTAACCAGTCGCGTTGATTATCAGTGGGGGTTTCCCATTGGAATGACTCATCGAAGGAAGTTACTTTTGCAAATGAACTTGGATCGATTCCCCACACTTGAACGGTTTCGCTCTGCTTTGCTTCAGAGTCTGGATATGGCATACGAAGTAAACCCCATCCATCGACTACAGGCGAAGCAGCAAGAACTTTTTCATCTTTCTCTAGATGTTGAATCAATTGTTCGTAGTGTGGAATCCCAGAGATTCCATATGTAATGATGACATCGCCCATTAACGTCCGTCCAGAAGATTGCACCATATTAAGGAAGCCTGACATAACAGAAACAATCACAATGACAAGAGCTACACACAACGCAACAGCACCAACTGCGATTAGCGGGATGACCCGACTAGTTAAATATCGAGATGTGAGTAGCGTTTGGTACACAGGTTGCTCATCGTACTATGTTGGAGTATTTCCGTACTTTTGAAGAAGAGTTTGTGGACAACCAATATCAGTAACCTCAACTTTTCCGAGATATTTATTGGCAGTTTCACAGAGAAACCCAAGTTTCATTCCAACAAATGAAATTGTTATCCAAGCATTGATGCAACACCCAAATGTGCCCCCTGTGTCACAATCCATGCCCGAGGGAATATCAAGTGAAATGCATGGAGTTGGAAGGGAGTTGCAATAGTTAATTGCTTTTTCGTATTTTCCTTCTACGTTACGATCGAGCCCAGTTCCAAATATTGCATCGATGAAGAGCGGAGCCTCATAACAAGCATTCTGGGTCCACGGTTCAATAGAAATACCCATCGCGGCACAACTAGTAGCATTCGTTCTCGCGTCTGCACTCTTTGGTTCGTCAAGTTGAAGTATCGAAACGTCACAACCACCATTTACAAGATGGCGGGCAACCGCATATCCATCTCCACCATTGTTACCGCTCCCACATAAGATGACAATGTTATTCTTCATCTCGTCCTTGATTGACTCAAGAATAATTTCAGACGCTCCTCTAGCCGCGTTTTCCATCAACACAATACCAGGGATGTTGTATTGGTTAACCGAGCAAGAATCAATTTCCCGCAATGACTCGCGTGAAAATAAAAGCGTTTGATTGATTGATGAAGGAATCATCGTTTTGTAGATGATAACGAGGTACCATGTGCACTGATGCCAGCAATTGAAATCACCTCACATATTCTTGGCATAATTGTTTTCGCTTCGCTTTGCTTGTGGCTAGGTGTTGCATACAGACTTTTTGCCATGGTGCATTCAAAATGCACTATTCGCGAAGGCCTGCATCTTCCAAAACCTTCGGGTATCCCCGTTAGCATTATTGTCCCTGTGCACAACGAAGAACGAGTAATAGATAGATGCGCTGAATCTATTCGAAGCCAATCACACGCAAACATTCAAATCATCTTTGTATTAGATCGATGTACTGATCGGTCTCTTGAGATTCTTCAAGAACACGCCAAAGAAGACGACCGCATTTGTCTCATTGAAAACGATAATTGTCCAGATGATTGGACAGGAAAATGCAACGTCGCTCGAATTGGCGCACAGAAAGCCACAGGAGATTGGTTATTGTTTACAGATGCAGACACACAATTTGATCCAGAATTGGTGTGTTGTTCTATAGCGTCTGCGATAAAACGAGATGCTTCATTATTGAGTCTATTAAGTTCACTCACAATTACAAAAACTTTTGAACGAGTTGTACAACCAATCGCAGGGACATTCCTTGTTCGACAATTCCCAGTTGATCGTGTGAACCGAGAGCATCGATCTCGTCCATTTGCAAACGGTCAATTCTTACTTTTTTCTCGAACCGCCTATGAATCAATAGGTGGTCACACTGCTGTGAAAGATGATTTACTTGAAGACATTGCTTTTGCGAGGGTCATTCATAAAGAAGGTGGCAGGGTTCAAATGCTTTTTGCAGACGGTATGCTCCGCTGTTCCATGTACTCAACATTTGAAGCATTCAAAACGGGCTGGAAGCGAATTTACATAGAGTCCAGTACCCGAAACATTAGCCGATTACGGCGAAGTGCAATATTAGCTTTTGTGGTTTCAATTCTCTTGCCTGCAGCAGGTGTTGCAGGAATTGTTGTTGGTCACCAAGTTTCTCCATGGTTGTTTTGGACTTCGATAGCTTCTCTCATTGCATACTCAATCGTTATTGGTTGGCTGTACAGAATCAACAATGCACCATTAATCTTTGCCATATTTGCGCCAATTGGAGGTTTAGTTGTTGCTAAACTTTTCCTTGATTCTGCATCGATGCTGCATAATCGTACTCCTGTGAAATGGGGTGGTCGAGAATATATTTTGGAGCCAAAGTAAACATGAAAATTCTTCTTACAAACGATGACGGCATTCGAGCGCCCGGAATAATCGCCTTGCACAAGGCACTGCAAGACTTGGGCGAACTTGTAGTGTTTGCGCCAGAAACGGTGCAATCTGCAACTAGTCATGGTATTACATACACTTCTCCGCTAATGACACAAATGGTAGAGGTTACGGAAAGTATGTCAGGAGTTGCAGTTGATGGGCGCCCAGCAGATTGTGTAAAACTGGCATTGGAAGCCCTGTGGGAAGAGAGATTCGGTGAAGGCACAAGACCAGATCTTACGATTAGTGGAATGAATAGTGGATCAAACGTTGGTATCAACATTATTTACTCTGGGACAGTTGCAGCTGCAATTGAATCTGCTTTTCTAGGCGTACCATCCATTGCGGTGAGTTTGCATCTGAAGAACAGATCGTTAACGTGTTATGACAGGGCAGCAGAAATTTCAAGAGAAGTCATTGATAGGGTTTTAGAAAACAAACTTGAACCACACGAAGTAATAAACATAAATGTGCCCGCTTGTGAAACACCCGACCGTGCAATGCCAGAGATTAAAGTTGTTGAAATGAATGGCTCTAGCGTTCTAGGGCATTACGATAAACGTGTTGCTCCAGATGGCAGAACATATTACTGGGCTGCAGGAGACGGGATGGCGTTTACACATACTGCAGAAGGTAGTGATGTAGAAGCACTCAAGTTGGGACATGCGACAGTTACACCACTTGATTATGTTCTTTCTAATACAAGCCGCATGCCGCTGTGGAAAGATCGCCTTGAAAACAGTTGATTCTTAGCGGAACAAGAGTTGAATTGTAATTGTTAAAGTTTCCTCATCATTGAGAGCGTCAATTTGATCTCCAGATGCTCGCCAGCGGTATAAATTTGATTTTATATCTTGGATTAAATATCTGCTACCTGTGCTGTCTAGAATGATTACACGCATTGGTTTTCCACTATTGTTGATTTGCATCTGGGCTACCAAAGTATCAGGTGAATTGTAAAACGATTTCCATGCATTGGGTAATTCCTGTTTTCTTGGTCGTAACACAATTCCATGGGCTGCAAGTGGTTTACCAGACATCCACTGGTCCTCTGAGAATTGAATGATAGAGGTCGCTGTAGATTCTCTGTCGCTGGGATTTCCATCTACAGGAGTATCATTAACTTCTTCTGTGGGTGACGGCGCTACCGCAATATCAACTGTTTTGGTTTCAATCTTTTTTGGAGATGGCTGTGGCAGAACCGGTACGTTTGAAGGAGTTATAAGCTTAACACCCTTCAGTGCCTCGAGAAATTGAATCGACATTTCCTTTACAGGTTGAATTGCTTGTTGAATTGTTGTGAGTGCAATTAAGGTTGGAACAGGTCTTGCAACATCGGCTTCGATTTTCATTGCTGCTTGTTCGACTTTTGAAAAACGAGCACGTTGCTCCTCATATTCTTCGTATCCAATCCAGGTTAGAGTTGATTCATTTGAATCGTCAATTCCAAGTTCGATTTCTGGGTACTCGTCTGCTGGTGTTTCAAGGTGCGTTGACTTCGGTGGTGGTAGATATACCAATGGTGGATTTTTTTTATAGAGAATTGGGATGGCGATAAGGTGCAACCCAATAGACCCCAAAAAAGCAATCAAGACAACAGCGTTATCACGGAGCATTTTCACCCACATCCTTCTGTTTTGGGGCTCCCACCAAAAACATTTCTAGCCCTTGTTGCCGCAACTGGTCCCAAGTACCTGTTAATAGAGGACCACGATCTACTACAGCTTCACCGTCTTCGACAACTAAATAAATTGCGGCTTTTGGGTTGGATTCTAATACTTGAGAAACGGTTGGAACAACGGTATCGAGTGTGACAATTGTTTTGTTGACGTATATGTTTCCATCAACTCCGATAGTGATAGAAATCGAGGGACGTGGTTCTGCTGGAGTGCCAGAAACATATGACTCAAGGGGAACAGGCAAAATTTCTGCTCTGACCATCAGAACCATAGCGTATATAAAAAATGTTAAGAGCAAAAAAATAACATCGATGAGCGGCATCATCTCAATTCGAGCGTCATGTTCTGTGCGACGGATGGGTCGCATTTGATTATGATCCTATTAAAAGGAGAGCGGTGGTTGTGTCTTCGATAAACTCAAAGACTTGGTCCAAACCAGTAGCAAGCATGGTTGACCAAATGGGGTCAGAGATGTTGCAGATTACTAACCGCTTATCTTTTGTCTTTAATAATTTATTGATTTCAATCAACGCGCCAAGATTTGACGAGTTCAACGTTGAAACTTTCTGTAAATCAACAATGACATTGCAATACGTTTCGCCTTCATCACGAAGTTTTAGTAGCAGTGTGTCCGTGTCCTCTGAGAAGTCTGGCTCGTCAAGAAGTTCTAGAATAAGTATATTGTCGTCCCATTGATTTAAAGTCATGTGGAAGAGGATACCGTATCTTCGACGCCTTCGACTTTTGCGGCAGCAATTAAGCGGTCGCCATCTTTCAGGTTCACAACTCTAACTCCCTTAGTGTTTCGGCCAATCGTTCGGATATCGCTGGCCGAAATGCGTACAAGCATGCCATTTGCAGTGATAAACATCAAACTGTCACTATCCCGAACCGCACGAATGTCAGCCACAATGCCATTCCGGTCGCCAGTTTGAATATCTCTTCGCCCCTTACCACCCCGAGATTGTGCCCTTGTAGATCCATCTTCACTATGTACAAGATAATCGAGCATAGGAGTGCGTTTGCCGTATCCGTTTTCTGTCATTGTCATAAGGTCAGCATCATCCTCAGCTAAAACGCAGCCGACAACTCGGTCGCCTTTTGATAATGCAATGCCTTTAACGCCAGCAGCAGTCCTGCCCATGAGGCGAGCATCGGTTTCAACGAAACGGATTGACATTCCTGTTGACGTTCCAAGAAGTACATGGCTTTCACCATTTGTTTTTATTACATCGACTAACTTGTCGCCATCATTTAGTTTGATAGCGTTGATACCACCGCGATTTACATTTCTGTATTCAGAAACAGCTGTTCGTTTTACTCGACCCTTTGAGGTTGCAAAGACAAGGTTATCTTGACAGGTATCAAAATCTTTAATGCTTCTGAACGTGACTATAGTTTCACCTTCTTTGAGTTTAAGAAGGTTTACAATCGCACGTCCTTTACTTGTTCGTGTTGCTTCAGGAATTTGATAGACCTTGATTTGGAACACACGTCCAGTGTCTGTAAAGCATAGAAGGTCATCATGAGTTGATGCAACAAAGATGTGTTCGATAAAGTCACCGTCTTTTGTTTCGCCACCTTTAATGCCTCTCCCGCCTCGACCCTGTTCACGGAATGTGTCAATGGGTAAACGTTTGACATAGCCCTGATGGGAGATTGTTACACAAACATCATGCTCATGGATGAGTGCGCCGTAATCAAAATTGTCATCTTCACCATCAACAAAACCCGTTAGCCGATCTGTTGCATATTTTTGTTTGAGTTCGACACAATCTTCACGAATTATGTCGAGTACACGTTGTTCATCTGCAAGGATTGCTTCATAGTCATCAATCTTTTCAAGTAAGTCAGCATACTCGCTAGTTAGTTTTTCAATCTCTAGACCCACAAGTTGAATTAATCGCAGGGCGCCAATAGCATCTGCTTGGAGTTTTGACAGCGAAACACCATCTTTTGCTGTTTCAACTAATCGCTTTGCTATGAATTTGGCATATTCGTGTTTTTCTGGGATGCAGAACGACCGAGCCATTAACTTTTCTATAGCTTCTTCACGCGTTTGGCTTCCTCGGATGAGGGCGATAACTTCATCTATGTCACAAACAGCGTAAATCAATCCCTCAAGACGATGCGCGGCTTTCGCTGCTTCGCGAAGTAAAAACTCGGTTCGTCTTATGATAACTACTCGGCGATGATCTACCCAACAATCAATTAGTCCACGGATACCTAGTGTTTGTGGGCGACCGTTGACAAGTGCAATGTTTATAACAGAAGCAGTAGACTGCAACGGAGTGTATTTGTAGAGTTGTCGTTCGACAACATCTGGATCGGCGCCGCGTTTTAGATATACAACGATTCGTGTTCGCCATTTTTTCCCAGAGAAGTTTTTGATATCTGAGATGTCAGAAATACGACCAGTTTTTGCGCAGTTGACAATTTTTTCAATCAAATTATTTTGTACGAGTTGGTATGGAATTTCATCAATTACAATTGCTTCACGCTTGCCAATTGTTTCGTGGTGAACTCGTCCTCGAACTTGTAATTTTCCTCGACCAGTTGCGTATGCTTCAGAAAGACCTTGTTTTCCTACAACGACTCCACCCGTTGGAAAGTCAGGACCAGGGACAATTTTTAGCAAATCTGGTAAGTCAATTTCAGGAGTATCAATTGTTGCTACGATCGCGTCGCATATCTCGCCAACATTATGTGGGGGCATGGAACATGACATTCCAACTGCGATACCACTTGAACCGTTGACAAGTAGGTTTGGAAACTTCCCTGGTAAGACCGTTGGTTCTTGCCGTGTCTCGTCGTAATTTGGTTTGAAGTCAACGGTATCTAACTTGATGTCATCAAGCATCGCAACCGCTGCATGCGTCATACGTGCTTCGGTATAACGCATCGCTGCAGGTGGATCACCATCAATCGAACCAAAGTTGCCTTGTTTATCGACAAGCATGACTCGCATTTTCCAGTTTTGACCCATGTTGACCAAAGTTGGATAGATGACCGATTCACCGTGTGGGTGGTAGTTACCAGAAGTATCGCCAGCAATTTTTGCGCACTTACGATGCTTTCGACCAGGCGAAAGATTTAGGTCGTGCATCGCAACAAGAATTCTTCGTTGCGATGGTTTTAAGCCATCACGAACATCAGGTAATGCACGATCCATAATGGTGGACATTGCATACGTTAGATAACTGTCGTGCAATTCGCGTTCAATAAGTTGGTCAACAACGTTGCCAATATTGCTAAACGCTTCACTGTTTTGTTCTTCAGGATTCTGTTCAGGTGTCTCGCTCATAATGCCTTTTCAAGATAGATTATTGTACCAGAACGGGGCAATAAATTTCGATAGCCAGAACTCTAGGAGGTGGTCTTTAGAAGCAACAAATACTCGCTATTTCCACTACCCTTTTTACTTGATTTTTTTCCACGAATTGGAGAGAGTGTTTCGCCGAGTATTTCGAGAGACAAATCTTGGCATTGATTTTTTACGCGTGAAATAACACACGAAATAGCTTCTTCAGAAAGCCCCTCACTGACGGATTCCCTTGTTTTTTCTTCTTTTGTAAGTTCATAGTGAGGTTTTATGAGCGTGATAATGTGTCCACAATTTGTCCACCTCATTCCTGCTGGCAGAGCGAGTTTTTGAGGTGTCCATCCAAGGTCGATGACGACTAGGTCAACTTGCTCAGGTGGATCAATGTGCATGGCGTTGGTACGCTCCAATGTGGTGACGCGTTCATCATTTCGTAGCTTCCAAGCGAAAGTGCCGTATCCAGTATCGACCGAAAAAACTTTTGAGGCGCCACGTTGCAGTAAACAGTCTGTGAACCCTCCAACGTTGCATCCAAGATCGGCACAGATCAAACCCGAGACATCAAAATTAAACTCATCCAAAGCGTGATTCAGTTTTAGACCCGCTCGAGAAACAAATGTGTTTTCAGCCATTTGAAACGCCGACCAATGCAACTCCTGCGTTATTTGCTGCCTCGATAACGGCTTGGGAGTCAAGCAAAATAACGCGTCCGCTTCCGAGTGCTATACATGAGCAACCAGCGGCAGCAACTTGTTCTATAGTTTTTGTTCCAATCGACGGCACATCTGCTCGCATGTCGTGATCATCTGCTGCAGTCTTAAGTAATGTCCAGCCATTCTTTTTACATAGAGATCCAGCACGTTCAATGAGTGCTGCGGTTCCTTCGATTGCTTCGACCGCGAGAACATCTCCATCACGCACAGCAATTGATTGTCCAATATGTAGGGCAGCGCTCTGAGTTAATAATGGCCAACCAAAATCAATGTCTGCAACTTGTTTTGCGCTTGGTGTAACGTTGCCAAGAGTTCCGTTTCCAGTAAGGTGGTTTGGGATGTGTGTTGTTGAATCGATGAGAGTAACTCCAGATTTTTGCAATTCATCTGCAATTGCACCAAGAACTGTAGCATCCCTGCGGTCATGCCGCAGTGTTCTGTACCAAAGAAGCAGTCCAGTGATGTCTGGCATAAGCCGAATGGTGGCAAAAGGATCATGCATGACGGCTTTTCCAACGCCTCCGACCATAACGGTGTCACGTACGCCCCATTTTTTAAGGAGACGAATCCATCGGCCTATTCGTGCCATTCCTGCGTATTTAAAGGTATCGCATTCCGCAGCGAGTTCAGGAGCGCACTGTCCTCGTAAACCAACGCAACAAACTTGAAAACCAGAAGCGCTGGCACTCCTCGCTACAATGATTGGCAAAATGCCATTCCCCGCAATCATTCCAAGTATTGGCTTTGTGGCCATGGAACGCATTATACCCCACCTCTGATTGGGGACAGTCCCAGAAAACAGGTGTGACTGTCACTTTTCGCTCAGTGTGACAGTCACTGCTACCTAACCATGCATTGGCAGAATATCTTCGGGGGATGGTTGATTGTTCACAACAGAAGTAACGTAATCAAGGATAGCGTCGGCGCAAGGGTTAATGAACATAAGTTGGCGCAGCGCAGGGCGCATAAAATTTCGTTCGATGCCATATTCGAGCATCTCAAGGAGAGGGTCAAAGTATCCATCAACATTGACAATTCCAATTGGTTTTGTGTGATCGCCAAGTTGCCTTCCAACAAGCACTTCAAAAAATTCTTCGTAAGTCCCAATTCCGCCTGGAAGAACAATAAAGGCATCCCCACGATTCATCATGATTGACCGGCGTTCTTGCATTGTGTCAACCACGATAAGTTCGTTGCACTTTTCATTTGCTTGTTCGTGCGCTACAAGTTTATGTGTAATCACACCAACTACATTTCCTCCATGTTTTGCTGCGACAGTTGCTACTTCACCCATCAATCCAATGCAACCTCCTCCGTAGACTAGGGTGAGCCCTCTTGTTGCGAGCCCCTTACCAATAATGGCTGCGGCATCATGAAAACAGGGTTCAAGATTTTGCGAAGATGCACAGTAGACTCCAACAGAATTCATTCGCCACCCCGTGATTTTTTAATTGCTTCAAGTACTTGGTCAACAGTGTAAAAGTCGCCACGGAAGTCCTCTTCACCGTCTGGACCCATGACGATGAGCAAGGGAATGCGTAGGCCACCGAGTTCATTTAACAGCGCATTGCCAGATATATTGTTCCCTGTTAAATCGATTTTGATTGGTGTGACATCGTCAGCAGAAAACGCCTCAACAACTCGTTTACTATGTAGTACTGTGGATTCGAGTGCTTTGCAGTTTAAGCACCATTCTGCTGTAAATTCGAGAACAACAACATCGCCCTCTGCGAGTTTTTCGGTTAACAATTCAGGTGTGTAATACTCCCAATCGACAGGTCCTTTTTCAGTTAAACGAATTCCACCAAAGATAGAGCTGACCGCAACTACTATTCCAAGTGATGCAAAAATGATTTTTGGGGCAGTGTTTTTTGCGATTCGTAATGTTCGCCATGCAAGCCAGATGCCTGCGCTCGCGACACACGCGGCAACGACCCAAAGGTAAATTCTCGAGGGTGGTGCACCTTCTTCTTGGAGCAAGCCACTTAAGCCAACACCAAGAAAGTACGTAGCAGCTGCGAGCATGAGTAATCCCATGACTTGTTTTATCACTTCGCTCGATGCGCCTGCCCTTGGCATTTTGTCAACAAGGTGTGGGAACGCCGCAAGGATTAAATATGGAAACGCCATGCCAAAACCAATTGAGCCAAAAACTGTCAACGTGAGTATTGCTGACTGTGTTGCAGCCCAAGCTGCAGCAGCACCCATGAATGGCGCAGTGCAAGGCGTTGATAAGACTGCAGTCATAACTCCGAACAAAAACGACCCATACCACGAGTCATGTTTTGGATTGACCTTATAGATAACGTTTGGCAAACGAATAGAAAAGAGTCCACCCATGCCAATTGCCATAATGCCAATGAAAACTCCGAGAATAATGGTAAATGCGGGGTATTGGAAAAGTTGATTTATAGCAGTAAAACCTGCAACAACTGCGATTGCAACACCAAGAAAAATCCAAAGTGCCATCACGCCAAACATCATCCATGCACCGAGAATAAGCGTTTTCTTTCGGTTTCCGGCACTTGCACTTAACCCCATAATTTTGATTGGAATAACAGGTAACACGCAAGGTGTTAAGTTCAGCAAAAAACCTCCACACATCGCAACAAGGAGCAAAAGAAATAAACCCGAAGGACCATCAGCGGTAAGGGAAAACTGAAGACCAAAAGCATCAAATTCAATTTTATTGTTGTCTGGTGCTTTTACACCTGCGCGAATATCTGCAAACACGGAACCATCAAATAAATCAAACGTACTTGAACCGGCTGTTGGAGTTAGGTTCTCTTTTGAAACGATAGCAATTTTAGAAGTTATTCCATATTCATCCCACCCCCATCCGCCTGATTGTGGTGTTGGCATAAGGCATGTTGTGTCGTCGCACGCTTGGAAGACTGTCTTAATGGTGAAGGAAGCGTCACCTATTTTTGCATCACTTGCAATCGTGAGTGGAATATAAATAACAGTTTTTCCAGAGAACACTCCGTAGTCAACAGGCGTGCCAGCGAATCCTACTTCGACGATAGTTGGCTCAGGCCATTGGATGAACCCATCATGCACGGTGAGGGGTGAACCCTCAGGGAGTTCAAATGCAATCGAAGTTGCGATGTAATCTTCGGGATCGCCGAGGGCTTCTGGCACCTGGGGTTCATTCGTGTGCGAATGCCAATGTTCCTCGTGTTCGAGGATTACCGCGATGATGGCGTCGCTTCCAGCGATTGCGTTTTTTGGGCTCACTTGAACCGAAACGCCTACTTTGTCGCGAGAATCATGAAAAATGCCTGGTTGTGCATTTGCGTTGCTCAGAGCAAACAGGCCTGACATGGTTAAAAACAGTGTTTTGACGAAATTCATAGGTATATATAGTACGTGCAAGTAGTGGTTGGAGTTGCGTTTTTGTGAAGGTGGGATACCATGTACCGTTTCCCGCTGTCAGCGTAGACAGCACAGGTATTTATTAGGAGTGTAGTAATGATTCACAGTGAATCCTTACAACTTTTTTCTAGCTATGACTGCTAATCGCAGTCATCCCGTGGCTCTGAGCCATTCATTAGTGGATGTTCGCATCTCTATGGAGGTTCAGTAGTGATTTAGGTTTTCCCCTAAATCATAGTCGTGCATTTTGCACACGCAACCTTCTGGTTGTGCCACGGGTTCGCACCGCGACCCGTTTTTTAATTGATAGACAACCCAACATTCAAACAACTTAGGACAGGTAATTCCAATGAACAGAGACACAATAGAACTTATCGACGTCATCGCCAAGCAGCGAAAGATTGATAAAACTGCAATTATTGAAGACCTTGAACAGGCAATGGTTAGTGCAGCACGCAAACACTTCAACTCATTAGATACAGAGGAGTTTTCGTGCAACATGGACTTGATGACTGGTGAAATTAGAATTTGGCGGCACCTAGATGGCGGTGCAGTGGAAATTCCTCTTGAAGAACTTGGGCGAATACCTGCTCAAACAGCAAAGCAGGTCATGATTCAAAGGTTCAGAGAAGACGAACGAACAGGTATTTTTGATGAGTACATTGATAAAGCTGGCGAATTAACTACCGGTGTTTGTAGCCGATATGAAGGCGGTTCACTGATTATTCAACTCGATAAGGGTGGACGTGTTGAAGGGTTTATGCCACGGTCTGAGCAAATTCCTGGTGAGCAATTTAGACCAGGTGATCGTGTTCGTTGTTTTATTCTTGATGTTCGAGATACTGGTAGCCAAGTAAAAATTGTATTGTCTCGAAGCCATCCAGACTTTATTCGCCGTTTGTTTGAGGCAGAAGTTCCCGAGGTACAAGAGCATGTAATTGAAATACACGCAATGTCCAGAGAGCCGGGCTTTAGAACTAAAATTGCTGTGACGTCAAATGACTCTAAAGTTGATCCTGTAGGCGCATGTGTTGGTGTTCGAGGTAGTCGAATACGAAATATTGTCGAAGAACTTGGCGGCGAAAAAATAGACATCGTTCGATGGAATGAATCGAGCCAAGTATTAATTTCCAACGCGTTGAAGCCTGCTGAAGTCGATGAAGTAAGTTTATGCTTCGAACTTGGCAGAGCAACAATTATTGTTCGCGATGATCAACTATCTCTTGCAATTGGGCGTCGGGGGCAAAATGTTCGTTTAGCAGCGAGGTTGACTGGCTGGGATATTGACATTTTGACTCCGGAAGAATATCAGAAAGGCCTTGAAATACTATGGGATGCATTGAAACCAATTGAAGGCGTGACAGAAGAGATGTTGGATCGGATGGCTGCAATGGGCATCATTAGTATTTTTGATGTCGAAGAAATTGGCAGAAACGTGCTTGAGGAAGACCTTGAATTCTCCAAACAAATTGCAGATCGATGCATTGATAAATCAATCACTCGTTCTAAAGAAGTGACAATTGAACAAGAGCAAGCAAAACTTGCAGAAGAAGCAGTGCGTGCAGAAGAAGAAGCAGCAGCATCTGCAGTTCTTGATACAGAGGTTGATGAGAAAATTGAAGCAGCGGCGGACTCAATTCTCGATATGTCTGCTGATGATGAAGTTCCTGAAGAATTAGATAACGCTGAAGTAGCAGCATCAACAGAAACAGAAGAAAGTAACGAATAATCATTAACTTGATTGCGGAGATTACACGTGGCTAAAAAAGCAGTGAAAACAAGGGTACATCATGTAGCCAAAAATTTAGGTGTTGGATCGAAAGACATCATCGAGAAATGTACGAGCGAGGGTATTCCTGATATTACAGGTCACATGTCCGCTATCTCTGCTGGTCTTGAAGCGACAATTGTTGAATGGTTCAGTGAAGAAGGCACTTCATCAACTGCTGTTGAAACCACTGAAAAAGTAAACGTTTCAAAAGCCAAATCGAGGGCAAAAAAGAAAACCAAAAAGAAGACCAAGGCGAAAGCCACGTCTAAAAAAGCAAAAAAAACGGAAGGTTCATCCAGCAAAGAAAGTGAAACAGAGCAATCGGTTCAACCAGCTGGTCGCAAGATGGATTCACCAGAAAAAGCGAAGATGGCAGGTCCTCGGGTGATAAGGATTGAACAACCTGAGCCAGAGCCAAAACCCAGACCTCAAAGGCGACAGCAACCTTCTCCTCCTCGCGGTGGTGGTGGTGCAGGTGCAGGTGTTCCACAGCAGATGCCACCTCCCCAACAAGATTCAGGTCGTGGATCGCGTAGAAATAAGCGCAGAGCAACAACACAATTAGGTTCACGGCAGGGCGAACGAGGATCTAAAGGACAAACTCCCACCCAGGATCGTGGCAACGCAAACTGGAGAAAGCAAGATTTACTCGAGCGAGAGAACCGACTTCGACGAAGTGGTGGTTTTTTCAGACAAGCTCGTCGAGATAGTCAAAAGCGTACAGACAAACCAGCTGAAAGAGCAAAAACATTAAAACAAACTGGTGGTAAAGTTTTAATTTCAGAACCAATTTCCATTAAAAAGCTTTCATCTGCAACTGGAGTAAAGGCAAACGAAATTTTGAAAAAATTACTACTTGCTGAAGTGGAAGCAACGGTAAACGATAACATCGACCCAACGCAAGCAGTAGAAATGATGATGGGTTGGGGAATTGAACTTGAAGTAACTGAAGAAAAGAGTGCCGAAGAAAAAATTGTTGATTCCTTCAGCGAACGAGAACGAGAAAACGAACAACACAGGTCTCCAGTTGTGACAATTCTTGGGCATGTTGATCATGGCAAGACATCACTCCTAGACAGAATTCGTTCAGCAAATGTTGCAGAAGGTGAAGCTGGTGGAATTACTCAAGCGACAAGCACCTTCCAAGTACCTGTGAAGGCCGGCGATGTTGAACGACTTATTACTTTCATTGATACCCCAGGACATGAAGCATTTACAGAAATGCGGGCAAGAGGAGCTAAGGTTACAGATATTGTTATCTTGGTTGTTGCAGCAGATGACGGAGTGATGCCGCAAACAATTGAATCGATTAATCATGCGAAAAGCGCTGGAGTTCCAATCGTGGTTGCTTTGAATAAAATAGATAAGCAAAATGCTACTGAAGAAAATATTCAGCGGATTCTTGGTCAATTAGCTGAACACGATTTGAACCCGGTGGATTGGGGTGGCTCGACTGAAGTTATACGAACAAGTGCAATTGAAAACACAGGTATCCAAGACTTGCTTGATATTTTAGATTATCAAGCTGAGTTACTTGAACTCAAGGCAGACTTCAGTGGTGCGGCGGAAGGTTTTGTGATCGAAGCCCATATTGCAGATGGTCGTGGGCCTGTTGCAAACATTCTTGTTTTGGAAGGGTGCTTGAAGAAGGGCGATTTTATAGTAGCAGGTCGTGGCTATGGCCGTATTCGAGCATTGATGGATGATCGTGGGAATCAGATTGCTCAAGCAACTCCATCAACACCACTTTCACTTCTTGGATTGAGCGAAGTTCCTGATGCTGGTGACAAATTTTATGTTGTGAAATCATTAAAAGCAGCAGAATCAGCATCGAAAGAGCGTGTCGCACAAGAGCGTGAAGTAGCTCTATCGAGAGAATCAATAACCCTCGACAACATCTTTGACCAGATGAAAACAGCAGATATCCGTGAATTGCCCGTCATAATAAAGGGAGATGTTCAAGGTTCAATCGAAACACTGAAATCTACCATTGGGAAAGTAGGAACTGACGAGGCTACGATTGTTATCAAACATTGTGGGGTTGGTGGAGTGAACGAATCTGATGTTAACTTGGCAGAAGCTTGTGGTGGAATTATTGCTGGGTTTAATGTAACGAGTTCGTCAAAATCAAGAAGGCTTGCTGAGCAAAAAGGTGTTGAGATACGTTATTACGATGTTATTTACGATCTTATAGATGACCTTACGAAAGCGCTTGAAGGGCTCCTTGATCCAGAAATTAAACTTGAAGTTCTTGGTCATGCTGAAGTTCGAGATGTGTTTAAGATTTCAAAAACAGGCATGATTGCCGGGTGTTATGTGACAGATGGAACAATTGAACGTCATCAACAAATTCGTGTAACTCGCGAGGGCATAGTTGTTGAATCTGACAGGCGACTTGATCAATTGAAACGTTTCAAAGATGATGCGAAAGAAGTTAAATCTGGTCAAGAATGCGGTATGAACATAGATGGATATAACGATATTAAAGTCGGTGATGTCATCGAGTGTTATAAATCCTTAGAGGTGAAGCGAACGCTTAAGTAGCACTATGACTCAGCGTACAGACCAAGTTGCATCAACTCTGCAGAGAGCAACCCAAGACATTTTGTCTCGTGGTCTCGCAGATCCCCGCGTGCAAGGAATTGTTACAGTGACTCGTGTTGATGTAAGTGCAGATTTAGCCAATGCAACTTTATTTTGTACCATTATTCCTCGTAAACACGAGGAAATTTCTATGCACGGTCTAAATGCTGCATCTAGGTGGATTCGCAGGCAAGTTGCAGACAAAGTCAAGTTTAGAAGAATGCCAAAATTCTCTTTTAAAACAGACCAACAACTATTACGTCAGCAAGAAGTTCTTGCGAGTATTGCTGAAGCAAAGCAAGAAGACGAAAAAAAAGAGAATAGAAAAAAGATGAAGGATAATTGAGTGAAAAACGCAACAGAATTTGCAAAAAAGTTTAAATCGTTTCGCCGTAAGTTGCCAAAAGTGGAAGTTGTTACGAGTGAACACGGAGTTATTGGTGAAGTTATTTATTCCCAACTGCTTTGGAACGCCACATCGAAACAAGCTGCCACTGCAAGCAAAAAATTAATTGACGCATCTGTAGATTTAAACGATTTGCGCATGAACAATGTTTATGAAACCATTGAGTTGATTGGAGTTAATTACCCTCAGGCAAATGAGAGGGCGAAACGGTTAAAAACTGTTTTAAATGCAATTTATAAACGTGAACACGGTGTTCATGTTGACAGTTTAGAAGGTGCTGGAAAACGCGATATCCGAGAGTACTTTGAAACGCTTAACGGGATTACACCATTTGTTTGTAACAGGGTTATATCAATTTGTTTTGATGTCGCAGCAATGCCTGTTGATGACCGAACACTAGACATAATGATTACAAATGATTTGGTTCACGAAACAGCATGTGTTGTAGACGCTTCGTCTTGGCTGAGCAGACAGGTGAAAGCAGATGATGTTATTGAAGCACACGCCTCGTTACATGCTTGGGTAGAGACCCAGCCAGTTCGAAAACAAACTGCTTCGTCCAAGAAGAAAAAAACAAAGAGCAAGGCATTAAAGAAGCCAGTGGAGAAGAAAGCCCCTAAAAAGAAGGACGTTAAAAAAACTTCGGTAAAAAAGAAGGTTGCAAAAAAAACAGTGGCGAAGAAAACAGTGGCGAAGAAAAAAGCGACTAAAAAGAAGTCTTCGAAAAAAGCTGCTACAAAAAAGAAGGTGTCTAAAAAGAAGGTTACAAAGAAGAAGGCAAAAACTAAGAAGTGAAACGAATTTGGCTATCCTTGCTGATTCTATTATTCGCGACATGTGCGGTACGTGCAGAAGACCATCTTCTTCAAAAGCAACTCGAAGCAGTTGTCGGAAAACTTCCCGAATCTCCTTCTTCCCCAACAGTAAGAAGGGCGGCAAGAGAATATATTATTGGTCGCCAATTAGCTTTACAAGATCAACACCTGTTGGCAATTCCACATTTTCGACGTGCAGCGGTTATTGATGAGTTATCGCCAGCACCTTGGGCTTCTCTCGCAATTTCTCTTGCTGCTACTGGCAGGGAAGATGCGGCAATAGTCGCTTGGAACGAAGTTATTTCGAGGAATCCTTTGCACAAGGATGCACTTTTAATTCTTGGTTTGGATGCTGCAAGAATGGGCGAAGTGGAAAAGGGGAGACGGCTACTTTCCCAACATTGGCTAACGCAAGAAGCGAGTTCCATCGAGGCAGTGCTAAGGATTGCTGGGTTAAAATCGGTTTTTGAATCAGATCAAAGTATTACAGATTTACTTAGTGAACCCGTGGACTCTATTATTGAAAGTGCATTACATAAATTAATTCCAGATGCAACCTCTCCGGTTTGGTTAGGAGTAATGCAGCAATTGGTTGACTTAAACGCAGCTGACATGGCAGTGCAGTTAGTAGTTATGGCAACAATCTACGAACTCCACCAAAAAGAGCTTGCCACTCTTTTAATTGTTCTTCCAGTTCTAGAAGCAACTGCTGGAGGAGATGGATCAACTACCTTGAAAGTGTACGAAGAGATTGCTCTCAATAGAACTATTTCACTTGCACCTCGATGGGATGAACCGGTGCCACTCTCTGAGGCTCTGTCGGTTGCAGCACAATCAATGTCAATCGTTGGAAAGAATAAAAACGCTCCAATACGTCTTTATACCGCATCATTGGAGATAAATCCAACAAACACATTAGTGCTAAATAATCTGGCGTGGATAAAACTTGAACAAGAGGGGCCTACAAGGGAAGTACAGAAGCTTTGTTCTCAGGTTTTGAAATTAGACCCAGACTCTGCACACGTATTGGACACAGTTGGCTGGATGTTTGTGTTGTTAGGAGAAGCAGATCGGTCAATATCACTCCTAACGGAAGCGATTAAACTTTCTCCGGAACCTAGTGCTGAGACGTACGATCATTTAGGTGATGCGTATTGGATAGCTGAGCAAAAAGAAAACGCTGTTAGGGCTTGGGAGACCGCTTCTATGATTTTGAACTCTGCAGACCATCGCCAAAGAATATTAGAAGGATATGCGAGTATGGCGTATACAGTGTGGGGAATTTCTGTTGCTACACCTGAGGCACTGTATGATTATGAGTTAGGTGGGGTATCTCGCCGATTAAAAGAAAAACTTTCTGCTGTGCAAGAGGGTAGTGAACCACAACTTGGGTTTGAAGTACCAATTAATGGAGTGAAATAAAATGGCTGGTCATAGTAAATGGGCCAATATCAAACACCGCAAGGCAAGGCAAGACGCGGTAAAAGGCAAAGCTTGGTCAAAATGTAGTAGGGCAATCATGGTAGCCGTTAAGAATGGTGGACCAGATCCTGAAACGAACTTAACACTTCGTTATGCGATAGAAGATGCAAAAGCTGTAAACATGGCGAAAGACACTATCGAAAAAGCGATAAAAAAAGCAAGTGGAGAAGGTGATGAAGGTGTTTCTTATGAGGAAGTTCGATATGAAGGATATGGTCCAGGTGGTGTCGCAATACTTATAGATGTTCTTACTGATAATGTAAATCGGACTGCTCCAGAAATGAGAAAATTATTCGAAAAGGGTAACGGTAATCTTGCAAAGCCCGGTTCGGTTGCGTTTGGTTTCTCAAGCACCGGTATCATTATTATTGAAGAAGGTGAAACAAGCGAAGAACAACTAATGGAGGTTGCTCTTGAAGCTGGGGCTAGTGATATTGTTCAAAGCGAGGGGGTTTGGGAAGTAACCTGTGAACCATCAGATTATTTAGAATTGCGAAAAGCAATCGAATTAGCCGGGATACCATTGGCTTCATCGGAATTAACGATGGTTCCAGCATCACCAGTAGTTTGTGATATTGAGCTTGGAACGAAAATGCTTCGATTGATTGAATCGTTCGAAGATCATGAAGATGTTCAAAATGTATATTCCAACGCAGACATTCCCGAAGAGGCAATGGAAGAATGATTCGATGTGTGGTCTTAACATCATTTGTTCTCATTCTTGCAGGGTGTTCGGTGCCTACAAAGAGGTGGCCAAATGAAACAAAAGATTTTGTTTGGACTGCAATGGTCGCTGCGGCAAATGCGCCAGATTATTTTTCAGACGATCCTCGAAAAAGATGGATTGTTATAGAAAATGATGTGGATGCAAACCCACAGTTTGGAAGAATAGTTATCCGCAGGAAATTATCACGCTCTCTAAAGTTGCCCCGTCAACGAGAACAAATTGACCATCGAGAATGGCTATTTGTGATTCGTTTAAAATCACAAGAGGTACCAACAGTGACTTTTGATGATCCCGAAACACAATTAGTCCCTGCGAGAATACTCGATGAAGCAACCCGCTATTTCTCACAGGTTGACACACTGTTACAAAAATCAATTGAGTAACGAGAAGTATTTTGAAGTTAAGAACAAAACTACTTTTACTTCTTTTGATAGTTTCAGTTACTCCAACACTTGTTGTTAGTTTTATAGGTTTTTCATCTTTAGAGAATCTGGGCACGCAACTTGCTGGTGAGACTGCAGAAACACTTTTAGAGAACGCCGAAATTCACCTAAAAGAAATCGTTGAAGAAAATGGAAAACTGATTGGATTAAGTAGATCTCAACTAGATATGGCGGTTCGTGTTCAACAAATTGCTGCAAGAAAAGCACTCACGTCTTCTATTGCAGCACCGAAAAAAATATTTTCTGTCGAGTCATTTGATACCCCGTCAACTTCGCCAGATGTGATTACATTGAGCGTGTTTGATCGCCATCTCATTGATGGTACGACAGTTGAATGTCCTGTTTCATATCAAACCCAAGCCATTATTCGTGCAGATGGCGTTCCTGATTCTATTGCTGAGGTTCAGGCGAATCAATTGCAGCTCATGAATCCGATGTACCGAGCACTTTCTTTGCGTCCAGGTTTCCCCGCCTTGCGATATTTCACCGCAACAGTTCAAGGAATGGGTGGTACATTTCCGGGTCACGGTGGTATGCCTGATGGGTACGACCCAAGAAATCGCGAATGGTTTAAGTTAGCGTTAAGTTCTAGCGGAGAGGTTGTGCACACCCTACCTACGATTGACGCAAGTACCTTGAGAGTAGTAATCGCATCTGTTGCACCCGTGTACGATTTTGATGGCACTATCCTAGGAGTAACTGGCGCAGAAAAATCTGTTGTGGATGTTCTCCATGAAATTATTATCCCTGTTGAGTGGAGCAGTGATGCCAAAATTCGTGTTGTTGTACCAAGAGGTGATAAGCTTGTAGTCATAGCATCGCAAGACATGGAAGATGGTTTAGCTGATTGGAATGATGTAATAAAGCAAGAGGAGTTGTACGATTGGACAGAGAACTTTCAACAACTCCTAAACCATGTATCTTCTCAAGATGTTGGTGTGATGGATTACAACGATGGCGGGAAAACATTTGTAGTTGCGTACTCTCCGATTGTTGGTATGGAAGCATCACTTGTGATTTGGGTGCCACACGATGTCATTGCTTATGAGGCAATTATTGAAGAAGAAACCGTGTTCAAAAGAACATTGGATCACATAGTAATTATTGCAACAATTTCTATATCAATTATTCTTCTTGTGATTGTTATCTCACTGATAGTTTCAAAATTGGTGAGTAGGCCCATAGTTCAGTTAACAAAAGCAACCGCATCAATTGCAGTTGGCAACTTAGATGTTGAAATTGATAATGGTGGTGCAGATGAGATTGGAGAATTGACACGTCACTTTAAAGACATGGTTCCAAAATTAAAGGAGCGACTTAAATTACAAGATTCACTTGAAGTAGCAAAGCAAATTCAACAGTGCCTACTTCCGAGTAACGATCCAACTATAGGTGGTTGGGAAATAACCGGTAAGAGCATGTATTGTGATGCAACTGGTGGAGATTATTACGACTTTATTTCTCCACCACGCGATACAGAACATTTGCGACTTGTTCTTGGAGATGTAACTGGTCACGGTATAGCTTCGGCTTTGATGATGGCAACGGCTCGTTCACTTTTGCGAGGTGGCGTTCAGTGTGGAGACGACCCCGTGCAACGATTGAACGATGTAAACAACTCTCTTGTTCAAGACACACCACTTGGGTGGTTCATGACATTTTTCTGCCTAGAAATTAAGGCAAACCAATCAGAAGTCCACTGGATTTCAGCAGGTCACGACCCAGCGATTGTTGTTGATGATAATGGAAATGTGAGTGAGTTAGAGGGGGACGACATTCCACTTGGTGTTACCGAAGATTGGGCATTCACTGGAAAGGGTCCGGTTTTGATTCAGTCTGGATCGGTCATTGTTCTGGGAACTGACGGTATTTGGGAAGCTCGAAATGAAGCGGGCGAAATGTATGGCAAGGAACGCATGATTGAAGTAATCGTACGTAATCGCAAGGAACCAGTCCAAGATATTTGCAACGCAATTGGCGCAGCAGTTCTTGAATTTTGCGGAAAAGCCCCTCGAACCGATGACATCACTATGGTGGTAGCAAGGCGCTGCTAAACTCTGGCTCTGGGCAAAGTTGGCTCTGTGCCAGAAGTTGCAATGCAACATAAAAAAGGGACACTCTTTTGAGTGTCCCTTTTAATAGTGACCAGTCGCGATCAACCAGCTTCTGCGCGAGGATGCGCTTCATCAAACGACTCTCGCACACGTTTTGTCGTCAAGTGGGTGTATACCTGAGTTGTGGAAAGAGATTGGTGACCAAGAAGCTCTTGAACGCTTCGCAAATCTGCACCATTATCAAGTAAATGGGTTGCAAAGCTGTGGCGAAGTGTGTGCGGGCTAATCGAAGGATCAAGTCCAACTTGTTCCAAATACTTACTAACTTTTCGTCGAACACTTCTAGTTGAAAGACGAGTGGAGTGTTTGTTTATGAATAGTGGATCTCCACTTTCGTTAGAAATATCATTTACTTGCATAACTCCGAGGTAATGAGAAATCGCAGACATTGCATGTGTTCCAAGAGGAACAATGCGTTCTTTCCGTCCCTTCCCACGAATAATGATTGCTTGACCAGTTTCATCAATATCCCCAAAGTTAATACCAACAAGTTCGCTCACTCGAATGCCCGTGGAATACAGTGTTTCCATAATTGCTCGGTCACGAGCGCCGAGTAATGTTTTATCATTTGGTGCAGAGAGCAGTTTTTCAATATCTTCAACACCAATAGCCTTCGGTAGCCGACGTTTTTGTCTTGGTGTGCGAATGAGTGTCATTGGATTTGTTTCAATGCAACCATTTCGTTCTAACCATTTGTAGAAACTTCGCAGGGTTGCGATTTTTCTCGCCATTGTGGCGGGGGAGTAATTTGAATCTGCGAGATATGCCAAAAAACTGCGGAGATATTCTGTATCTGCGCTGATGATGTGCTCACTGATAGTTTCTGGGCCTACATGTCCTGCAATTTCTTTTTCACCGCTTGAGTATCGTTGCCACGCAGCCTTTTCAGCAGGAATGTCAAGAGTAAGATTTTGTTCTTCAGTAATCCAAACTAAATATTGACGGAGATCAACTCCGTAGCACCTTCCGGTGTACGCACTGAAAGCTCGTTCATCAAGAAGATACGAAAGAAACGAGGTTACGATTTCTACATGTTGTTCAATATTCTTATTCATGAGTATTCCAATTTTCGTTATGCAGCCTTCGAAGTAATTTTTGACATTTCGTGGCACACCATGGCAGCATCAAACCAGTCAAAATTAGTTTCAGGTGATTTGGCAATATCAGTGATTGCCTCAACGGTTTTTAATTCTTCCCCAGATTCCCACTCGAACCGCCACTGATCTTCGCCTTTGACGAGTACGACTCGATTGGGTTTATTATTTATTTGATTTGACATTTTCTGGTATTCGGCTGTTACTTTGCGGGTATTAAGAGGATTTCTCATATTTCCACTTAATATCGGTCTTTGTTTGGTTTTTAGTCTTGAGTGGTGTATTGGATTCATAGTTACATCGTATGCGGCAAAATGCCGTGTCCACATTTTTCGCTCAACTTCTTCATCCAATAAGTTGACCGCCTTTTTTGTTGGGAGTACTTCGGGTTCCACCTGAAGCGGTATCCGGTCCATCCTCTTATCGGACGACTCCATTGCATGTCTTGAGTGTTCATAGCGACTCTGTGATAATTGACTTCTTGGAGGATTCCTTTCAAGTATTGCACCCGATAACGTGAAAATCTCTCTCTAAGCCCCTCGCGTTGGGGTCCCGTTGCATGTAAAATGCTCGATTCTCGATCGCGTAGCTCAGTTGGTAGAGCACCTGACTTTTAATCAGGCGGTCTTGGGTTCGAGCCCCAACGCGATCATTCATGCACGGAGGATCGATGCTTGTTATTCACGCCAACTGGAAGGCTGGTCATTTACATTTATGGGCAGAATCTCTCGAAAGATTCGGCCTGAACGCGCATAAACAGATTGAATCATCAGAATTGTTAATGAACGATCATGCGGTTGCTGTTGTTAAAGAAGAAACAGCAGTGCATCCTTATGCAGTATCAGCCAATGAGTTGACTTCTTCTCTTCAAGCTGCGGGAGTAGAGGTGGGGGTAAGTGATGAGGCATCACTTAATTTGAAATTACCTCACGATTTGCTTGACCCGTGGCCAAGTGATCGGCTTGTGAGCATTATTGGTGACCACGACCACGCAAGCGATCCGGTGCTCGGCGAATTTCAGGTTCCAAGTATTACGGTTGAACCAGCACAAGCCATTCGGTTACTAAACAGGTTGGATCAGCGTGTAAGTGATGAAACATTTGAAGTTGGTCAATCGATCCATTTTTGGGCAAGTGCATCAAGGTTTGCGTTAGATATTCTCGTTGACCAACGTTTTATCCCAACATTATTGCAAGTCGATCGAAAACACCTCTCTGCAACGTGGGTACCTTGGCTTCATGATGATGAAATCGTAAATCGATTTGGATTACTTCTCAGAGCGATGCCTCCGGTGGCTCGCGCCACAACATCAAGCGGGCACTCTCTTCTTGAAACCGCGATTGGGGATATGACAAATGATGTTATTCGGACAATTCTTATTGATGATGATTTTGAAGACTCTGTTGATGGTTGGGATTCCGCAGAAGATGCTCACGTCTCTTGGTTAACAGCATTGCTCCATCGCAATGATTCGGTTCCAGGTGATCCGGATCGTCTTCTCAATATTTTCACCGATGCTCGTCGTTGGCTTGGGAGACTTTGTGATATTGGAGAAGATCTCTCTTGGCGCTTACTTTTTGAACTACATGAACCTGATGAAAACCCCGATGTTTGGTTGTTGACCTATTCGTTGCAGTCAGCAGAGGATGCTTCAAGAGAAGTTTCTGCTGTGGAAGTGTGGGGTGCAGAGGGTAGTGAAAGTGGAAGCGATGATCGACTGCCTGAATTATTTCTCGCAGAACTCGATCGGGCAGCATCGTTATACCCAAAGCTAGAGTTGTCGCTTGAAGAATCAACTCCGTGCAATATCGAATTAAATACAGTAGAAGCTCATCGGTTTCTTGTTGAGTTCCTTCCGCTTCTTGAAGAATCTGGTTTTAGAACGACGGTTCCAGTTTGGTGGGGTAGCGAACAAAGCACGCTGAGTGCTAGTTTGCATATCGAATCTCCTTCGTTAGAAGTTGCTTTGGCCGAACGGGCTGATGGTGCTTATGGTTCGTCATCAATACTAGGGTTGAACGCAATCGTGGAGTGCCAATGGCAAGTTGCTGTTGGAGAGCATTTGCTATCTCAAGAAGATTTTGAACAACTATTAAAGCAAAAACAACCACTCGTTCAAGTTCAAGGGAAGTGGGTTCACCTCCAACAAGGTGCAATTGAAGAAGCAAAAAGATTGTTTGTCGATGGGGCGACAACATCGATGCAACTCGTAGAGGCACTTCGGCTTGCTCAGGGTGATGGGGATAATACACACGCTCTTTCGATAGGAGGATTGACAGCGACTGGCTGGGTGAACGAGCTCCTTGAATCAACTTCTAATACGGAGTCATTACCAGAAATTTCACAGCCGCCAAATTTTGAGGGACAACTTCGCCCATATCAGTTAACGGGTTTGAGGTGGATGGCGTTTTTGTCAAAGTTTGGCATAGGAACGTGTTTGGCAGATGACATGGGGCTTGGAAAAACGATTCAACTCATCGCCCTGTTACAGCACGAGCGAATCGAACAAGGCGCGGGTGTTGGTCCATCATTACTTATCGTTCCAACGTCAGTTGTGGGAAACTGGGAAAGAGAATTAGATAAATTTGCCCCAGAAATAACAGTGCACGTTCACCACGGGCCAGATCGTCCATTAGGTGATGCGTTTAAGGATATTGTTGCTGAGCACGACGTTATTATTACGACGTATGGTCTCGTGCATCGCGATCGAGAAACTCTTAATCAAATTACATGGCACAGAGTAACTCTCGATGAAGCGCAATACATTAAGAACCCTCCAACAAAACAGGCACAATCTATCCGTGAACTTAATGCATGGCACAGGGTTGCATTAACCGGTACCCCGGTTGAAAACCGGCTCGTTGAATTATGGTCAATAATGGAGTTTTTAAATCCCGGATACCTTGGTCCCGTCACTACGTTTAGAAGAACAATTGCTCGTCCGATTGAACAACGTAGAGATCCAAAGCGGTCGGAACAACTTCGAAGAATGATTCAACCATTCGTGTTGAGACGTTTGAAAACAGACGCGACAGTTATTGACGATCTTCCAGATTGTGTTCAAACAAAAGAGTTTGCAAATCTCACTAAAGAACAAGCTGGTATCTACGAACAAGTAGTAAATAAGATGATGAACGAAGTTGAACAATCGGAAGGTATTCAACGTCGTGGACTCGTCCTTTCAACTCTTGTAAAACTAAAACAAGTTTGTAACCATCCCGGGCACTATGCTCAAGCCGGACATCGTGATGGTGTGTTGGTGACAGAATCATCAACACCAGGCTTACAGTCTGCAAGATCAGGAAAATCATCGCGGCTCATGACATTACTTGAAGAAGTTCTGGCAACTGGCGAAAAAGCATTGGTGTTCACACAATTTAGAGAGATGGGCCGGCTCCTTTCCGCCATGATTCAACACGATTTAGATTGCGAAGCCCTCTTTTTGCATGGAGGAACCCCAACAAAACGCCGGCAGCAATTTATTGATCGTTTTCAATCAGACGATGGTAATGTTCCAGTCTTTATCCTTTCATTAAAAGCAGGCGGTGTTGGCTTGAACCTGACAGCAGCAAATCATGTGTTCCATTACGACAGGTGGTGGAACCCTGCAGTTGAGAACCAAGCGACAGACCGGGCATATAGAATTGGTCAACAAAAAACGGTGCAAGTGCACAAGTTTGTATGCACAGGTACGCTTGAAGAGCGCATTGATCAAATGATTGAACAAAAAATGGAGCTAGCCGATAATATTGTTGGTTCAGGTGAACAATGGATTTCAGATTTAACAGCAGGGCAATTGCGAGATATGCTTGTGCTTCGTGAGTCAGCACTAGAAAGTGACGGGGCGATTTAAATATGGCGAAAAAAGGCAAACCTAGTTTGAAACTGAAGACATCTGTAGAAGATTTGCGACTGCACACGCCGTCTGTTTGGGTTATAGAATCTATTCATAAGAACTTCTCAATGGATCGGTTGGTTTCAGGGCAAACATATGCCATGGACGGACAAATTAAATCATTGCAATTGTCTAAAGGGCGTATCAAATCAAGTGTAATGTGCATTGAAGAAAAACCGTTTAGGTTAGAAATTGATGTACCGGTGTTATCTTCCGATCAGTGGACAAAAATTTCGCAACGCATGGCTGGTGAAGCTAGGATAGCAGCGCGCCTCTCAGCTGGAAAAATTCCATCTAACCTATCTGCCATGATTGAAGATTGTGGCTTTGATGCATTTGCGGACGAACTTGTAGTGCGTTGTTCGTGTAAAGATAAAAAATTATGTAAGCATGCTGCTGCAGCATTATTTTTAACTGCAGAGAGGTTGCTAGCAACACCATTGCTGTATTTTGAATTGAGAGGGACAAATAAGGACGACCTTCTTATTAAACTTCGCCAAGCGAGAACTCTTGAAGCGAAGGGTGAAGCGCGGGCACACGCTAGTATTCGTGATAACGACATTCCAACCCTACCTCAGTTGGAGGATTGTCTTGATGATTATTGGCGTTCGCCACACTCACTTAAAGAAGCAGACCGAGCACCTATGCCTACACACTTGCCCCACACACTACTTCGTCGTCTTGGCATTTCGCCAATGGTTGGCAAGTTTCCTATGGTTGGTTTACTTGAAACCATTTATGACGATGTAGCGAATGTTGCTCGTGAACAACGTCGAGATTCCTGAAAGAAAATAATCTCAGAACACTTATCTATGTATGTCCGATGACATTCAAGTTATTGGACGTAGTTTTTTTTACAAACCGACAAAAGTCGGGTTTTTTTCTCGCCGATAGGTAAGCACCCCACAGAAGGGGAAATGGAATATACCACTATGAAAAACAGTACAAAATCATCTGAACATGTCCGCCCAATGCTTGAAGCAATGGCGAGATCAATTGATGCTGCTCGCGCTAAAAGGACATCCCCAACAACAAACGCATGGTCTGGGTCGTCGGAGGGGACGACCTCAGCTCCTGCAAACTTCACTATTGGAAGCTCTGTTGCAGCAAACGGCAAGGCGAAAGCAAAAACAAAAGAAGCAGCAAGTTCCTTTTTCCGAGACCGAGAGCAGTTCCGTAAAGCGAGCTAATTTCTTCGGCGTTTAAATTTGAACCATTCCTGACAAGACAAAGGGCACTCCAATTGGAGCGCCCTTTGTCTTGGGGGATCTGCAGTTACAGTGTATTTACTTAAGTCCGCGACGTTGATCACGAATATGTCGTGATTTGCCAATGCGGTCACGTAAGTAGTACAGTTTTGCTCGGCGAGCATCACCTCGGCGTACTATTTCGATTTTTGCAATGCGTGGTGAATGTAGTGGAAAGATTCGTTCAACACCCTCGTTTGCTACGATTCGTCGAACTGTAATTGTTTCATTTATGCCACTACTTTTTTGTCCAATGAGGACACCTTGGAAAATTTGAACTCGTTCTTTTTCACCTTCAACGATGGTGTAGTGCACGT
>JACKQG010000067.1_pt1 | contig 127139 bp, 102 predicted proteins | sample 8237621 | NCBI WGS metagenome assembly JACKQG01 (sample SAMN15677084, study PRJNA649215) | marine metagenome | biome: marine; feature: Black Sea; material: saline water; isolation source: suspended particulate matter (SPM) from the Black Sea western gyre | collected 2013-06-09/2013-06-10... | reverse complement strand
ACCGTGCGCAGGAAGACCTCGGTGATCATCGCATCGATTTCTTTGACCGAAAGCTGTATTTCTTGATTTACTAAATAACAGATCATGGTATCGATTGACAACAAATTTGGGCTCCCCTGTTTCAAGTTGAACGCCCTTATCTAACAAGATCGCCTTTGAACAGTGGGTGACAATTTGCTCACTGGAGTGTGTTACTAATAATATGCTGGTTCCTCTTTCTTTGAGCTGGCGAAGACGTTCAAAGCATTTGGCCTGAAACTTCGCGTCGCCTACAGCCAAGGCTTCGTCAACTATTAGAATATCAGGATCTATTTGCGACTGAACGGCAAACGCAAGTCTCACCATCATCCCGCTGGAATAATTTTTTACCGGTTGGTCTAAAAAATTACCAATATCGGCGAACGATACGATATCATCAAATCGGTACGATATTTCTTGATTGGACAGGCCTATAATGGCTGCATTGATGTACACATTCTCACGACCAGTCAGTTCAGGATTAAATCCGCTCCCCAGTTCAAGAAGAGCAGCTATTCTGCCGTGTGTTTCCACATGACCACTGGAAGGTGTAAGTGTACCACTGACTATTTGCAATAATGTTGATTTGCCACATCCATTTGGACCGATTATGCCAACGGTTTCACCTCGTTTTACATCAAAGGAGACATCATTCAATGCTACAAATTCATCCCACAACGGCTTCGCATCCAAGCCTATATTGTTTTTTATATTAATAAAACTCTGCTTAAGTCTATCAAATGGTCTTCTATAGAGTTCGTATGTTTTTGAAACTCCCCGAACTGTAATGGGGATATCGTTCATTTTAGCTGACGGCCTTCATGAAACCCAAATGAAAGCCAATGAAATTTTGGACTCATTCCACTATTTTTGACATCTTCGTGTCTATCAAGATACAAATCCTCATCAAAATCGTCGGGGATTTGTTTTCTCTTCCTTAATATTAAAATATCTTGCAGAGACTTATTGTTGGCATAGCTATGGCCACGCCAATACCCACTTATTTGTTGAGTTATTACGAGATTATACGTTAAAAAAAGGTCTTCTAAAGTAGATCTTTCAAAACCAATAGCTGATTGAGGTCCATTATAGTCGTCTTCAACATAACTCTCATAATAATGAGTTGAATTTGGATTGAATGGAAAAGTTTCACTCGATCTCATAGAATTTTTCGCTTCAATATCGATAATGAATGTCGTTAAAAAGACCACACTGTCATCGTGCATACATGAAGAGATGTTTTTTAACACTTTCTGCGCTTCTACTATATTTAGATGACTAAAGAGGGAAAGAGCGAAAATAAAATCAGGCTTGCATTCTAAAAAATCAAAACGAGTATAATCGGATTTTGTCTTATCTTTTATTGTATATTTTTCATAATATTCATTCGCATCATCGACAAGAAAAAAAATGAAATTTTCATTTATTTTGGTAATGTATTTTTTTGCGAACTCAATAAATTCAGGAACCACATCGATGCCAAAGTATTTTAAATCATTCCTATCTTCCAATAAACCAATTGCCAAACGGCCGATTCCACACCCATAATCTAGAACTGTACTATTTTTTGGCATCTGAAGATGTCTTGCAACAAGATCTCTCCAATTTTTGGCAACGACAGCCGGATCACCTCCACCCGAAGTTTCGCTAAGGCTCTCACCGTATGAACTTTTTAGTATCTTTGAAAGATCACATATATTCTGCAGTGCATCGTTCATTTATACGATCTCCCTTCATATCGACCGTACAAAATATAGTGCGTTACGGGGTTGATTCCCCCGTCCCTTACATCTCGATGAAGAGATAAATATTTTTCTGCGTCGAAATCATTTGGTAACTTTCGATGTTGATCAATAAGAGACTGATAGCTAGCCCTGAATTCATCAACAACATTTTTACGAGAATCATGTAAATCATTACCTTGGTGACCTTCAATATTATCAAATCGTTGCTTAATGAAGCAATGTTGCTTATCTGAATCCATTGGGGAGTAATAGGTACAATTATTAAAATAATAGTGTGTTACTTGGCTGAACCTTGATTTGTTATAGTCCGTATGCTTACAACCACCATGAAGTAAATTGGCGGCCCAAATAATTATGTCCCCCTTTTTAGCTATAAATTTTTCTCTAGCTATACCGGCTGTTTGCACGAGTTCACGCCAAACCCCTTCATAGCTTTCTTGGTCAACTTTTTCCTCAACGAGCAGGTCAATTCCAAGATGTTCATTTTCAATAATTGGGAATTTATGAGATCCGGGATAAAATTCTAAGGGGCCTTGGCTTTCTCCAATATCCTCTAGTGCAAGCCATACCCCACACATGTAACGTTCAGGCATTGAATTAAAATGTGTTGCATCGCTATGAAAATGTTGTTCACTGCCATGTGTAAAATGTAGTGTTTGGAAAGGAAATGGATTTCTCCCATAGAGATATTTTAAGAGCTCTAGTAGTTTTGGATGATGGATGAATTCTTCAACAATCGAAACAGAGTCACGTAAATCTTGAATTCTTCTAGGTATATCTATTTTAAATTTTTCGCGAATTTCCTTTACCAAACGATCGGCAAAATCGGAAGTCGGTAACAGTTGATTTGCCTTTATTATTGTATAGCCATTTCTATTCATGTCTTCTGCGTAACGATAATATTGGTGTTCAGAATCAAATAATATGGGAAAAAATGGGCTTTCAATGTGAGGGATTCCTAATTCCTTGACTTGTTTGTTTGTCATTAATTTTTCTCCCCTTTATTATCAAACCGACCAAGTAACTCCACAGGCATGATTTTCTTGTGCATAAAATCGACTTTGTCGCCAACTTCAATTAAACGCCCTGAATAATTTTCGTAGTCCTTATTGGTTTCCCCTATGGGCTTATTGGGATTGAAAAAATAATCCATGTGTTTGATCGGCATGTTCTTCGGCGTGACGTGCATTACAAAACTGCGTCTAGTCTTTTCTTTGTTTAAGTGAGGAAGCCCGCCATGTAATGTCGCAGGATCCCAAACGATAACATCGCCTTTACTCACCTCACAAACAACAGTCTCTAAGCCAGCACTATTAGCAAATGAAACAAGCTCTTCATTGTATGCGTTAAATAATTCCGATGATGATGGGGGAACTGGCTCGTTAGGGTGATATTTCATTTTGAGCTTCTCCAAATTGGGCTCCCCTAACTTGTGACTTCCCTTTACGACTACCAGAGGTCCATTAGTATCATCGACATCATCTAAAGCCGCCCACACCCCCATGTATCCACTTTGGCTTCCTGAGAAAAAATAGGGTGTATCTCTATGTAATGGTTGTTGGCTGCCCAACTCAAAAAATAGTGACGTGTATAGCGTTGCTCTACCGAATTTGTCCGTTACCTCTGACGAACTCTCCATTGCCTCGACAAAAACATTTTTTAGAGGTGTTATGCAGTGATGAAAATTTACAACTCGTTGTAATAATCCATCTGCAAGCAAGCCTTCTTTTAGCAACATATGTTTATGTTTAGCCAAAAACTCATCAATAACGAGATTCGCGTTTTTTATGATATCTTGATTGATAGCTCCACGTATGATGCAAAAACCATTTCGCTCAAAGTTATGTCTATATTCTTCCATTTTTGATTTCCTTATTGAGTTTTGTTAAAAAGTTTCAGTTAGTGATTCACCATAAATTCTTTGGTGTTGAGCATCGCCCAAAGCAAATCGCGCACACCGGTAACGGCATCTTTTGCGGCGGCCACATCGGCCTTGGCGCTTTTCATTTCATCCGGCGAAGGATACCGACTCACCGTGCGCAGGAAGACCTCGGTGATCATCGCATCGATTTCTTTGACCGAAAGCTTTGCTTTTGGCGGCACGAGCTTGGCAATGCTTTTTTCGTAACCCGCAATCGTGCCCTGCATTTTTGCCATCGATTTCTGATATGTTTTAAGCCGCGCCTGAAACTGTTTGAGGAGGGCGGGGTCGTCGCCTTCGGGCTTGCGCGGCTTGTTGGCGGCGAAGCGTTTGGCACGGGTGCGCATTCCTTCCAAGGTACGGCGCATTTGCAGGGCCTTCGCGGCATTGGCGCGATCACTTGGGCTTTCGCCGTGGGCGACGCGCAATTCGCTGATCCAGCTGCTGCTGCCGCGTGCGGTTCCCTCGATGCGTGCGAGCATTTCCGGATCGTTCCGCGTAAAGATGGTTTGCAAGAGCGTGGGGCTGCTGGTGCGTTCACAGTCGCAATTATTTTCGCGCAACGGTTTGCCGAACAGCTGCAACATATACGCCGCGCCATTGCGGCCGCGATAGTTTGTGGTGCTGGCGCTGCCAATCATTCGGGTGTCCATATTGGTGACGAATTCCTCCACGCGGTCGTCGGAGGCGGTGGCTTGCATAATGGAATCGGCCACTACCTCGGCGGGCAACCGGCGGAGGACGTAGCGGCTAAAGTTTTTCTCATCCAACTTGTTGGTATCATTCACGCGCCACGAGCGTTGGTAGGTGTCGCTGTTCATAATTTCGCGGTGCACCCATTTCATGTCATAACCGCTCGCCACAAATCCTTTGGCGAGGTGATCCATCAACGCCTTGTTGCTGGGCGGGTTAGCGAGATTTAAGTCATCAGCCGGCTCCACGATGCCGCGGCCGAAGTAATGCGCCCATACGCGATTCACAAAGGCGCGTGCGAAATAGGGGTTTTCCGGTGCACGCAGCCATTCCATCAATGGCGCGCGCGGGTCTTTGTATTTGGCTCCCAAAACATCCTCACCGCCGAGCACGCGCGGGGTGATGACGCGCGCATTAAAGTCCGGGTTGCGCTTCCGGATTTTTTCAAGTTGCCGCTCGGTGTATTTGTTTTGCACCTGTTGGCGAATGTAAACCTCCTGCCACGGGATGGGTTTGCCGGCTTTGATGCGCTTTTCAATAATGGGCCGCAGGAGACGGTTCAGATTTTGCTTGGGATCGTTGCGATCGTAATCCGCTTCCTTCCGCAACTCGGCAGTGAGCGTGCGGTAATCCATATTGCCTTTTCCCTCGCTCCGGTTATTGGTGCCGGAAATGATCGGGGTGAAGAAGGCTTGGAAGGATTTGAAATCCTGCTGGGTCCATTGGTCAAACGGATGTTTGTGGCAGTTGGCGCACTGAATGCGCACGCCGAGGAAACTGTACGCGAAGGCCATGGCTTTGGCTTCGGGTTGGCGGAGGTTTCGGCGCGCCCAGAAGAAGGGCATATTTTTGCGATCCTCAAAGTCTTTCGGATTTTTGTCGCGGAAATAACTACCCATTTCTTCGCACATTTCTTCGAAGGTTTGGTCGGGTGAGGTGCGGGTGGAACCCATCACGATGCCTTCGACGATCTTATCGTACGAGACATTTTCCGCCACACGATGCTCAAGCCAATCGTACCACATCCCGCTGAGGTTGGCGTCACGCGGAAGGTTATTAACGCGGATTTGTTGCGGGCTGTTGCCGGTGAAATCGCTGAGCTTCGTGGCCCACCACGCGGCGTACGCAGGGCGCTGGAGGAGTTGATTGATTTTCTTCGTGCGCTTGTCTTCGGATTTATCGGCGAGGAATGTTTTGACTTCATCGGAAGTCGGCAATGTGCCGGTCACATCCAGCGTGACGCGCCGTAAAAATTCGGTGTCCGTGCAGGTCTCCGAAGGGACGAGGCCCACCTTGCGCAGCTTGTCCACCACCAACGCGTCCACCTTCGTGGGCGTCATCACTTTTGGATAATCTTTGCCCACCAAATGGCTGACCGGCAGCATCACCGGCACCGGCACCACGCCGTTGTCGTAAAATGCCACCACGTGCGAATCGCCTTTGCCTTTGATTTCCACGCGCCCGCCCTCGTGCGCCTCAGCCACGCTCTCGTCATTCGTGCGGAACCGCGTGAACTCGGTCACATCCTCCACCGTGCCGTCGGCCCAATGCGCGAGTACTTTGAGTTGGATGCTTTCACCGGCCTTGCGGGCGACGATTTCTTTCGGGAAAATTTCCAACCGATCAAACGCGCCTGTTTCAGCGACGTCCAGCTTCGCGCCTTCCTGAATCCATTTCAGCATTAGGTTATGTTCCCAACTGCCTTCCTCATAAATCTCGCCGCCCTTGTGCTTGATTTGTTTCAGCGGTTTTTGGATGAACAAACTTTTCGCCGGGTTTTCCATATCCACACGGATATCATCCTTCGTGTCGTTGGTAATGGCGGTGTGATCCTTTTTGAAATCATAACCAAAGAGCGAAAGCTGAAATCCACCGCGTCCCTGAAACGATCCGTGGCACTCGCGCCCACTGCAGCCGAGCTTGCTGGCGAGCGGCACCACGTGCCGACGGAAGCTGGGATTCTCCGCGTCTTCAATCTTGCCGCCAAAGCGCTGCTCGGCCGTGGGGAGTTTTTCTTTGGCTTCCGTTGCCATCGCAGGCAAACACACCGCGACTGCGGCCATTGTGAAAAAGAGATTCCGAATTTTCATGGTGCTGGAAATTGGACGCCTTTGTGGCGCCGCAATTCAACTATTAATCTGGCGAACGATGCCAAAACGGTGAAAAACGATCAAGTCCGAATTGGACTGTATTTCACTAAAAAAAGGCAGATTTCCGCGGGTGCTCAGCCCATGATTTTCCACAAAGCCACACAAAAGCCGACCAACGCAAAAATTGCGATCGCCGCCATAATCACATCAAATGAGTTAGGCTTGTTGGATTTAGTCATTCAACCTCCCGGAGAGGCGCGGAGTGAACGCGAAATGATCCACGGATGTCAACTCCGATTTTCAAAAACAAGTATTTGCAATCACAAGCGAGAGCGGGAGAATGGGCGGCATGTGTGCTGAATCTCCAGAAAACCCAAACTGATGACCCACCGGAAAAACACATTTTTTGCCATATTTCGCTAAATTTTCGGTTTTTTCTGAATTATTCGCACCATTTTGCTTTTTCTATGTTACTGGCACTACATTTGCTGCGTCAACACCACTGTGAAACCCGTGTACTCTATAAAGAGCGCTGTCTTGGCGCTGAGTGGCCTTTGCTTGATTTGCATTTTCAACGGCTGCAAATATTTGCCATGGCAAGAAACGGCGGAAACGGCCCCACTCCCGGCGGTGCTTGATGTGCCACCCGCGCCGGTTGGGCCGGTTGGGCCGGCGACGCCCGCAGCAACGCCACCGGCGGAGGTCACGCCGTTGATTCCCGCGGTAAGTGCGAATTTAAACATCCCTCAAACCGAACCCGCGGGGCCGGGGAACCTCGCCCCCATCGCGCCGCATCATCCCATCCCGCCCGTGTTGCCAGCGGTACTAGAGCCTCCCCTAAACCCTGGCGCCACGGTTGGAGCCCCGCTATGGGTCGGCAGCGTAACACGCAGTCAGGCGGACCTCCTGTTTTATCAAGCGGGTGATCCAAAGCCATTCACCGGCAGCACTACTTTGTTGCACGAAAACGGCGCACGCAAATTTGACGGCGCATTCAAGGAAGGCCGCCGCGAAGGCGAAGGCATGGAATGGTTCCCCAATGGTAAGCTCCGCTACGAAGGAGTGTTCAAGCACGATCGCCTGTTTGAAGGCTACGCATTTTGGTACTATATAGATTCCGGCGCGCTCAAGATGCGGGCGGATTACGTGAAAGGCCGACTCATCCGCGGCAGGCACTGGGATCGAAACGGTGATTTGTTTCGGTACTGAAACCCTCTCCCCCGCTCACTGTTCACTCAACCTATTTCCCGGGTACCACGGGAGGATCCATATCACGATCTTCGCCGCTGAAGTAACGGTTGCTTGCACCCCCATCATTGAGAAACTTGCCGGATTCATCCTGCACATAGCCAAGCTCTTTGGGCGTTTGGGCCGAGACGGCTCCGTCGAGGAAAGCCACAATCGCGCGGCCGTTCAGGCAGGGATCTACCGCCGTGCGCGGGCTGCCGGGGTCGCCCGTGCCAATGTCGGACCGGGTAGTGAGGCGCGGAGGATCCAGCGACCAGCCGTGATTCCCCCAACTGCTGTAACTCCCGCCGCTATTGACGTATGCGGTGCGATCTTTTTCTGAAAAACCCGCCGCCGTGCCCATGCAAGTGCCACCCAATACGGTGCTGGAAAAATTAACGATGGAGGCGCTGTACACCGGATAGTTATGAAACTCCCCGTTGCTCTTGCGGCCGTTGCCGAGGAATTGGTGGTTATAGCCAAAGGCGTAATTGCGCTCATCCTTCCACGTCGGCCGGAGCGGATTGATGTAAACCGGGTTGTCATAATCCTGCCGGTCGCTGGTGGTCAGCGGTTTATCAAACGCATAAACCCCCACATGCATTCCCATGAAAGCCACCCACCGCGGGCGGTACTTCATTCCATTACCCACTTCGTACCAGTTCTTTGGATTAGTTTTGCCGCCGAATTCTTTGGCAAACCGGCCCGGCATCATCAGGTCATCATTTTCATCCACATACATTTGCCAACCGGCGGAGAGATTTTTAAAATTATTGATACACACAACCCCGCGCGCCTTAGTCTTGGCCTTCGCCAAAACGGGCAGCAACATCGAGGCGAGGATGCCGATGATGGCGATGACCACCAGCAATTCAATCAAGGTAAATCCCGATGTGCGCGGGCGCATTGTTGTGTCCGAAGTTACGTTCATAAAGGGCGCAGCTTAGGCAGGCTATGTTAACAAATTATTTCCAGCGGACGGGAAAATTGTTAAGATTGAGTAAAGATGAACGCTTTTGATCTTGAACCCGCGCATCCTCCCGCCGTGAATGCCTCAAAAAATGCCGGCCGGCGTTTGTTGATCATCGATGATGATCCGAAGCTCTGCCGGTTAATCGGCAAATATCTCGGGCCGTTGGGCTACGAGGTGAAAGCCGTTCACACGGGCCCCAAAGGCTTGCAATGCGCCTTGGAGTGGGTGCCCGACGCGATATTGCTCGACGTGATGCTGCCGGAAATGGACGGTTTCGAAATACTCAAAGGCATCCGGCGCGAATCCAACGTGCCTGTGCTGATGCTCACCGGACGCGGAGAGGAAACCGACCGCGTGGTGGGCCTTGAACTGGGCGCCGATGATTATATGCTCAAAACCCTTTCCCCGCGCGAAATGCTCGCCCGCCTGCGCGCGGTGATGCGCCGCGCTTCAGCCCCGGCCCAAGCCCACAACACTCCCGAAGCAATCGGCGAATTGAGCAATGGCCCCTTGCGGCTACGGCCCGATTCACGCACCGCAGCGCTCGGCGATCAACCCCTGCAGCTCACGGCGCTGGAATTCGATCTACTCAGCACGCTAATGAAATCCGCCGGACGCGTTTGCACGCGCGAGCAACTCCTCTCAGCCATCGCCGACCGCGAGCATGAGGTGTTCGACCGCTCCATCGACGTCCACATCTGCGCCCTGCGCCAAAAACTCGGTGACAATCCAAAAAAACCAAACTATATCCGCACCGTACGTTCGGTGGGCTACCTGATGATCGAGCACTAACCCGCCACTATGCGCACGATTCGATTTCGCGACACGTTACTCGCCCGCATTCTTGGCGGATTTTTGCTGAACCTCATTTTGGTGGGCGCAGGCTTGTGGGGGCTGTACCGGTTTCAAATGGGCCCCGCCTCCCCGCTCGCGGGATTATCCGAGGAGCGCGTGCGCCACGCCGCCGCGGCCTTGAGCGATCAACTCATCAGCGCGCCACGCACCCATTGGCTGCAAATCGTCCAACGCCACAGCGAACGGCACCGGGTGGAATTTCATCTATGCCACGCGCACGGCGGCTCGTTGTTGGAGGATGATTTTCAGGCCGACGATGCGGTGCAAACATTATTAAATGAATCCTTTTCGCCCGTAGCCGTTTCGCCCGTGCGCCGGCATCTTACGCGCCAATTCGAATCCCTCCATCTTTCACCCGAACAACTCGGCCAAATTGAAACCATTTGGCTCGAAAGCCTCCGTCAATTTCGCCAAACCCCCGACCCCCAAGCCGCGGTGGAGGCCTACAACACCCGAGTGCGCGCCGTGCTTTCTGACCACCAACGCACGCAGTTTGCCGCGTTGGCACCGCGCCATTTGCATCCGCTCATCGCCACCACGCCCACCACGCCGGCGGAATGGCTACAGCAGGCCGATCGCGACGCCAACGGCGAACTCAATGCCGCCGAACTCGCCACCGTGCTGAACGCCTACGCCCCGCCCACGCCACAACCCGCCGTCACCCAGTCGCTGCCAGTCGTGCGACCGGCAGTGTTCACACGATCCGTGCCGGGGAAACGCCAGGTGTGGGCCGCACTGGAAATCCCCGTGCGCGTGCCCGGCACCGGCCCGCCATTTTCATCGTGGGACGTTGCCGACCTGCGCGCCGCGCCCGATCATTCGCGCTACAACGCGATCCTGCTGATGGCCAGTAACCCCATGGACAGTGGCAGCTTTTTCGCTGAACCGTGGCCGTGGCTCACCATTCTGTTGTTGGTGCTCGGGCTCTCGATTTTATTTTGGCTCCCGTTGGTGCGGCGCATCACGCGGCCACTAGCGGAAGTCACAGACCTCACCGAGCAAATTGCCGAAGGCCGTTTTCAAAATCGCGTGGGACTTGAGCAACGGGGTGAAATCGGACGGCTCGCCCACGCGGTCGATCAAATGGCCGAGCGCCTGCAGGGATTAGTCGGCGGCCAGCGCCGGTTCCTCGGCGACGTGGCTCACGAATTATGCGCGCCACTGGCTCGAGTGCAAATGGCCCTCTGCGTGCTCGCCCAAACCGCCTCGCCGGAGCAACAGGAAGAACTCACCGATCTACAGGAAGAGGTAGAACAAATGGCCGCGCTGGTGGATGAGCTTTTGTTTTTCACCCGCACCGGCGCGCACACTGAGCCTCGGCTGGAGCCCGTGCCGCTGCGAGATTGTGTGGAACAAGCCCTGTGCCGCGAAGCCCCCGGACTATCGCACCACATCGACGTGCCCGAAGCGATGCACGTGAACGCCGCACCCGACCGCCTCGCCCGCGCGCTGGGCAATCTCGCCCGCAATGCCGAACAATACGCCCAAACCGGCGGCACGCTGGAGGTGCGGGCACAGCGGCAAGGTGACGCCGTCGAACTCACATTCGCCGATCGTGGCCCGGGCGTATCCGCCGAAAATCTCCCCCAACTATTCGACCCGTTTTACCGGCCGGAAATTTCCCGATCGCCCGACACCGGCGGCACCGGCCTCGGCTTGGCCATCGTAAAAAGCACGGTGGAATCGTGCGGCGGCACCGTCCGCTGCCGCATCCGCAACGGGGGCGGACTGGAATTCACATTACGGCTCTCGGCGGTGGATTAGTGGTGGATGAATCACAGTCGACAACCCCGGCCCGGCACCGTAGCTTTTCCCAGTGCACCCGATTTGGGCCCACACGATGTTGCCGCTGCTCGCCACTCTGTTGGTGATGGCGGGGTGTGGACGCAAACAAACCCCCTCGGCACCTCCCCCAGAACCCGCGTCTCCCAAGCCGGCCTCGCCATTGCCTTCCGCTGACGAAAAGGCACTTCAACAACTCGGCCAACAAGTCTTCGACGCGTTTAAGCAAGGTGATGCCGCGAAGTTTCAAGCCCTCACCGTCGCCGGCCTGACCGCACCCGAACTGGAAACCGCCCTGCGCACCGTGCGTGCAAAGGAAGCGCGCCAATACATCGCCCGGCTCGAAGCCATCCCGGTGGACAAACGCAACGCGCTGCAACTTGACACGCTACGTCTGTCCAAGGCGTTTCTGGCCAACCCCAAAACCGCGTTCGCCACCGAATGGCCCGCGATGCAAACGCTCGTCAGCGAATTAAGCAAATCGCAATTAACGTTTTTTCATCACCACACCACCACCAACGCTCCGCTGGATTGGGCCCAAGCGGGCAAGCCTGCCGTGGTGCTTTCCATAAACCCGCAAACCGATCTCATCCTGCCCGAGGCGCGGGTGGACCTGATGTTCAGCGCCGGCGGCAAGAGCTATCGGCTACAGCTTTCCAACTGCGCCAAACTGCCCGGGCAACGCTGGCGCGTCGCCGAAGAACTGCGCTTCATCGACCTCACCGCCGAGGCCGCCACCGAGAAGGATTGGGGCACCGACCTCCCCGCCGCCCTCAAGCAGGCCCGCGCTGAGGGCAAGCGTGTGCTGCTCGAATTCACCGGCTCGGACTGGAACCCTTCCTGCATCGCGCTGCACGACCGCGTGCTGACGCAACCGGGGTTTCGCGATTGGGCCGCCCAAAAGCTCGTGCTCGTGCGCGCCAATTTCCCGCGTCACACCTCCCCGCCCAAGGCGCAGGCCGACGCCAATAAATTGCTCGTTCACAAATACGCCGTCCAGGGGTTTCCCACCTTCCTGTTACTCAATGCCGACGGCACAGTGCTCCACCGCATTGAGGGCTACGACAATGAAGATGTCCTCGTGTGGGTGGGGGCATTAAAAAAGAAACTCAATCCAGAAAATGAATAGGATTATTTTTTATCCCATCGCGCTGTGCGGCGCGTTGCTGCTGGCCGCCGCCTGCGGCGACTCCACTCCTCCCAAGCCCGCCCCCCCCAAAGGTGGGAAGGCCAATTCCCTAACCGCGCCGGTGAATCCGCACAAATCGCCCGAGGCACTCGCACGGAAATTTCACGAATCGCTCTCCGCCAACGACGCCATCCAAATGATGCACCTCTCGATGCTGGGCGCGCCCACCAATGCGTGGATGGAGTTCACCGGAAAAATGTATCAGCACTCCAGTCAGTTGCTCGCGAAAAATTTAGCCGACCTTCAGGAGGCCAAGCCGCGCGAAGAACGCACTGACGCCGAACAAACGCGCATTTTCAACCTCATGGCTCAACGCCGCCAAATGGATCTTGCCTTCACCAACAGCCTCAAACGACTGACCATCGAGCTGCCCGAAATGCGCGAAAAATTCCTGCAACGCGGCTTTCTCGATGTGGTGCTGCAATTCAAGAACGCCGGACTGGATCCCGCGCAGCTCACGGTATCGCGCGTGGATACCTCAACACTCACCGATCAATATCAGGGCATCGAGATGCACGGCGGGCCGGTGACCGTTTGGTTTGCCAAAGGCGCCACACCACTGAACATCACGCTCACCCTTGTCCTCGCCAAGGTATCTGATCACGGCTGGGTGTTCGTGCAGGATCCCAAAGTCAACCTCCCCCCCGTACAAGGCCCGGTGCCCGAGCCGAGCCCGTAATGTCGACCGGGCCACCGAGCCGAGCGACAACACCAATTAATCTCGCCCCACACCCGCCCACGCGGTATAGCCTACGCCGTGAATCACACCGCCACCCACTGGACCCCCGCCTCGTGGCGCGCCCAGCCCATTCAGCAACAGCCGCCCTGGCCCAATGCCGGCGCATTGCAAGCTGCACTGGACGAAGTACGCGCTCTGCCGCCTTTGGTGAACCACGGCGAAGTCGATGCCCTTCGCGCCCACCTCGCCGAGGCCGCCCGCGGTAAGGCGTTTCTGCTCCAAGGCGGCGATTGCGCCGAGCGTTTTGCCGACTGCACAAAGAGCGCCATCGAGGCGAAGCTGAAAATCCTGTTGCAAATGTCCCTCGTCCTCACATGGGGCGCACGCATTCCAATCATCCGTGTGGGCCGGATGGCAGGCCAGTTTGCCAAGCCGCGCAGCAGCGACACGGAAACAGTTGACGGAATCGAAATGCCAAGCTACCGCGGCGACAACGTAAACGCCATCACGCCCGACCTCGCCGCGCGCCGGCCGGATCCGAAACGGCTTGTGAAGGCGTACCATCTCTCCGCCGCCACGCTGAATTACGCGCGCGCGCTGGTCGATGGCGGCTTTGCCGATTTGCATCATCCGCAACATTGGGACCTCGGCTTTGTGCGCAGCCAATCGCATCGCGCCGAGTACGAAGATATGGTTGAGCGCATTCGCGATGCCATTGATTTTCTGGAATCCACCGGCGTGCGCGGCACCGGCGCGCTACGAACGGTTGAATTATTTTCGTCGCACGAAGGGTTGCTGCTCGATTACGAGGAAGCGCTTACCGAAAAAGTCGGCGACCGCCACTACAACCTCGGCGCGCATTTTCTCTGGATCGGCGATCGCACGCGCAACCTTGGCGACGCGCATCTCGAATACTTTCGCGGCATCGAGAACCCAATCGGCATCAAAGTCGGCAAACAAATGCAGCCGAACGAATTGGTCGAAATCATCAACGCCGTGGAACCCGCCAATCGCCCCGGCCGCATCACGCTCATCTCGCGCATCGGCGCGGCCGATGTGCGCGAAGCGTTGCCGCCACTCATCGCCGCCGTGCGCGAGGCCGGCCAAAAAGTCGCGTGGTCGTGCGACCCCATGCACGGCAACACCACCACCACTGAGAGCGGATTGAAAACCCGCGACTACGATTGCATTCTTGCAGAACTCGAGGCCGCCTTCGAACTCCACGCCGCCGATGGCGGCCAACTCGCCGGCGTACATTTTGAGCTCACCGGCGAAGATGTCACCGAATGCACCGGCGGCCCGCAGGAACTTTCCGAGGCCGATCTCTCGCGCAGTTATGAAACCTACTGCGATCCCCGCCTCAATTACGCCCAAAGCCTCGAGCTCGCCCTCCGCATCGCGCAGCGTTTGCAATCCCGCCGCACCGCAGGAACGGCAACGCCTAACCGATGAAACGCGGCGCCCTCATCGGCATCATCGTGTTTAGCAGCGCCGGCTGCCTGTGGCTGCTGCTCGCGTGGCTGAGCATCACGGAAAGCACTTATCGTCAACCCGCCATCTCGCGCGCAGAAGCCAAGGCTGTTGCCGCCCCACAAGGCATTTATCAGCCGGAACATTTCACCGATGGAGAGATGAGTGCCTATAAGATTCGCCTTGAGAACGGATTCCTCGTGCTACCAGCCGGCAAAGTCACCTTTGCTGTCCGGAAGCTGGATCGCAATGGGATGGCGCTGTGGGAATTCACCCTCAAGGGCGGCGCAATCGGCGGGTTGATACACTATGATGCCACTTCCATCGTTAATGCCAGCTTCACCCATTCCCGCGAATATCACACCGTCCAGTCCGATCTTTCCTCGCGCAAGGTGGACCTTGCCTTTGATGAAAAAAACCGCGTCTGCAAACGCACGCTCGATGGACATCCTGACGGCCAAGTAGTCACCGAAATGGAAACACTTGATCCGCTCAGCATCATTTTCAAATTTCGCGAAATGAATCTCGCCGCTGCCAGCAAATTCTCCAGTGCCGTGAGCGATGGTAAGGCCACCTTTCCGGTCACGGTCAACGTGGTCGGCAAACAAGCGATTAAGATCGGCGGCCAAGCCTACCACACCATTCTCGTGGAGCCGGATCTCGGCAATTTTCGTGGCATCTTTAAGAAGAATCCTAACGCCAAGCTGCAAATCTGGCTCAGCGACGACGCCCATCGAATACCTCTCCGCATCAAGACCAAGATCAAACACGGCACCTTCATTGCCGAACTGGAAAAATATCAACGCCCCAGGCAGCCCAATTCACCCTCCGCCGTGGCAACCACGTCCCGCCTCATCAAGCTCATCATCAGCGGCGCCGTATTTATCTTCCTCGTCGGTTTTTTCTTACGAAGGAATTAAATCAATATGAAGGACTTGCCCCGAATGAGTCAGCAAATGCATCTACCGGCCCATCAACCCGCCGAGGCCGCCGCCTCCCATTTTGGCTAGCATCTTTTGCATTTTACCCATTTTTTTCATCATCTGCTGCATCTCGAAAAATTTGTTGAGCACGCCGTTCAGTTCAGAAACTTTCACGCCTGTCCCGGTGGCGATGCGTTTGCGGCGGCTGGCATTTAAGATGTTCGGGTTGCGCCGTTCCTGAATCGTCATTGCGCAAATCAATGCCTCCATTCGGCTCATTTCTTTTTGGCCTTTATCGAGGTCCGCACCCTTCATCGCCTGATCGCCGCCGGGCAACATCCCCACAATATTTTCCAGCGGCCCCATCTTTTTCATTGCGCGCATTTGCTCCAAAAAATCCTCCAGCGTGAAATTGCCTTTGCGCATTTTTTCTTCCATACGCTTGGCTTCATCTTCATCAATCGCCTCGGCGGCTTTTTCAACGAGGCTCACCACATCGCCCATCCCCAAAATGCGACCGGCCATTCGCTCGGGATGGAACGCTTCAAATTCATCAAGCTTCTCACCAAGGCCCACAAATTTGATGGGCTTGCCAGTGACACTTTTCATCGACAACGCCGCGCCACCGCGCGCGTCGCCATCGAGCTTAGTAAGAATAGACCCGGTGATGCCCAGCGCTTCATCAAAATGCGTGGCCACGCTGACCGCTTCCTGTCCGGTGGCCGCATCGAGCACCAGCAAAATTTCCTGCGGCTTGATGATGCCTTTGAGGTCGACCAATTCCTGCACCAGATTTTCATCAATCTGCAAACGACCCGCCGTATCAAAAATCAATACATTGCACGCCTGTGCCCGCGCCGCCTCCAGCGCGGCCTTCGCGATTTTGCTCACATCCTTTTCGCCTTTGAGTGCCACCACCGGCACGTCCACCTGTTGGCCGAGTGTTTCGAGCTGCTCCATCGCCGCCGGCCGATAGACATCCGCCGCCACGAGCATCGGCTGCCGCCCTTGTTTTTTGAGCAACTTGGCGAGCTTACCACTGGAAGTCGTCTTGCCCGCACCGTGCAGCCCCACCATCATCAGGCAGCTCGGGTTGCCGCCGGTTTCGAGTTGGGCATTGGTGTCGCCGAGCAACGTGACCAGCTCGTCGTGAATGATTTTAACAATCTGCTGCCCTGGCTGCACACTGGCGAGCACCGCTTCGCCCAGCGATTTTTCCTTCACGCTGGCGATGAACCCCTTGGCCACCTTGAAATTGACATCCGCCTCCAACAAGGCCAGCCGCACCTCACGCAAGGATTCGGCGACATTCTCCTCGGAGATTTTGCCCAACCCGCGCAGATTTTTGAACGCGCCCTGTAATTTACCGCTGAGAGTATCGAACATCGGCGCGCAACTTAGATCCCGCGCGCGGCGAAGGCAAGCACGGCAGCTCGGAACACCGTGCCCGATAGGGTGCCTGATGGGGCCGGAGGATTTGGGGTTGTCACACCCAAAGCTTTCCACTAGGTTTCCCGCCCTCCGAGTGGGAGGATACCGAAGCGGTCAAACGGGGCAGACTGTAACTCTGCTGGCTATGCCTTCACAGGTTCGAATCCTGTTCCTCCCACCATTTTCTTTTTGCTCCCAATTGCCGATTGAAAAGGTACTTTTGACGAAACAAAATTTTATGTCCGACAATAGCTCAGAAAAAAAAGCGCCGCCGGATCCTTTGGTTGTGGCGGTGGCGGAGCATGATGGGAATTTGGCGATGGGGGTGCGGGCGATTGCGCGGCGGGTTGAGACGAATGAGGACGCCGAGACAAATTTGTTGTTTATCCGTTACAATGTGCGCGTGGGCGATGAGGGGTTTAAATTGCTGGGGCAGTTGGAGCATCTAGAAGTGCTCGATGCTACGGATTGCGCCCTCACGAACAAAGGTCTCAAATCGATCGGTGAACTGACGAGGCTACGGGAGTTGATTCTCGATATCACCGAGGTGGGCGATGATGGACTGGCGCATCTTTCCAAAATGGAATGCCTCAGCCGCCTTTCGCTTTCGGCCACGCGCGTGACGGATGTCGGCCTGCAGCATCTCACCAATATGCACAACCTGCAGTCGCTCAATCTTTCCAACACCAGCGTGACCCACCGGGGACTACGGCATTTGAAGAATCTTTATAACCTCACCCATCTCGATCTCGGAGAAAACAACATCCGCGATGACGGAGTGGAGCATCTCTCCAAACTGGTGAATCTTGAAAGCCTCACGCTGAATTACAACCGCATCTCCGATGAAGGCGCCAAGTGGCTCAAGGGATACGACTTTCTGAAGTTTCTAAATATAAAAGGAAATTTCATCACTGACCGAATGGTCGCCGATCTCATTGAGTCGATGCCTCAAGCGACGATCAACCGCTAGAGCGGCTCCCCCTTTTCAGGTCGCGCTTGTGGATCGGGTTTTTCTCGGGCCTTTGGCGTTTGGTCTTTGAGATTTCCAAACTCACTCACTCACGTCGGCCTCTTTCGGCCCGCGTTTCATTTGAACCATCACGAGGCTAATGTCTGAAGGCGAAATGCCAGAGATGCGCGAGGCTTGCCCGAGCGTGGCGGGTTGATGGTCGATGAGCTTCTGCCGGGCCTCATTTCGTAAGCCCGTGATGCCGGCGTAATCTAGCCACCGGGGAATCTGCTTGTCCTCCATCGTGCGAAAACGCGCCACTTCGGCTTCTTGTCGCTCCACGTAGCCGGCATATTTCACCGTGATCTCCACTTGCCGCCGCACCTCTTCTGACAACGTTTCATCACTCTGCGGCAAGTTTTCATACTTCACATCATTCCGCCGCAACACCTGCGCCAACGAATTCGACCCGTCAAACGTCTTCCCCAACCGCTCAATCTCATTTTCCACTGCTATCTTTTTCTTAGAAAAAACATCAAATAACCGACCAGAAAGCACTCCTTTATCGTTGCCGATTTCTGAAAGTCTCATATCTGCGTTGTCCTGACGTAGCAACAATCTGTATTCTGCGCGGCTGGTGAACATCCGATATGGCTCGAGTGTGCCTTTGGTGATGAGATCATCTATGAGCACGCCGATGTACGCTTGATCGCGCCGAAGCACCAGCGGCTCCTTTTCCTGGGCACGAAGCGCGGCATTGATCCCCGCCATCAGCCCTTGAGCGCCGGCCTCTTCATAGCCGGAAGTGCCATTGATTTGACCGGCCAAAAACAGATTGCGACAGGGCTTGGATTCGAGGGAAGGGTGTAGCTGGCGCGGCGAGGCAAAATCGTATTCCACCGCATAAGCCGGACGAAGAATCTCGGCGTTCTCACAACCCTTAATCGTGCGCACCATCTCAATCTGCACCTCAAAAGGCAAACAAGTCGAAAACCCGTTCACGTAAATTTCATCCGTAGCAATGCCTTCCGGTTCCAGGAAAATTTGATGGGTCTCCTTGTCCTCAAACCGCACAATTTTGTCCTCAATCGAGGGGCAATAACGCGGCCCAACCCCGTCGATCACGCCCGAATACATCGGCGATTTATGCAGGTTTTCCTTGATAATTGAGGCTGTTTTGCTCGATGTCCACGTAATCCAGCATTTTAATTGGCCGCCAATTTGGTCTAAAATAGATCCTTTCGGATACTTGCTCCCCGAATGTTCCACGTGGAACGCCTCATCCTGCTCAGCATCTTTCCAAAAGGAAAAGTACGGCACCGGCTCATCACCGGGCTGTTCCTCAAGCTGGGAAAAATCAATGGAACGCTTCAGCAACCGCGGCGGCGTCCCCGTCTTCAGCCGGCCCAGCTCCAAGCCCACTTCCTGCAGTGATCCGGATAACCCCGTTTCAGCCGCTTCGCCGGAGCGGCCGCCTTTTTGTTTCGCATCACCCACGTGCATTAGTCCGCGCAAAAAAGTGCCCGTGGTGATAACGGTCGTTTTCCCATAATATTGAACCCCCATCGCCGTCTCGACGCCGAGCACTTCGCGATCCTTGTGCATTAATCTGGAAACCTGCCCTTGCTGGATAGTAAGATTGGGTTCGCGCTCGCAAACCCATTTCATTCGAAACTGATACGCCTTTTTGTCGCATTGCGCCCGCGGAGCCCAAACAGCGGGGCCTTTTTTCAGGTTGAGCATTCGAAACTGCAACCCCGTCATATCCGTGCACTTGCCCATTTCACCGCCAAGCGCGTCGATTTCCCGCGCCAAATGGCCTTTTGCCAACCCGCCAATCGCCGGATTGCAGCTCATTTGGCCGATGGTGTCCACATTCGTGGTCAACATCAGCACCTCGCAGCCCATCCGCGCCGCCGCCAGCGCAGCCTCCACCCCCGCGTGGCCGGCGCCCACAACGATCACGTCAAAATCTTTAGGATATCGGAAACTCATTTTCTTCGCCTCTTGGCAAACCATACAGAGCATCAAACCGCCATTCCCCGTCGATTTTTTCTAACCGACCATTCGCAGCCAAATGTTCGCAAATTTTGTAAACCGTCTCCGTGTCGTCGACCGACAACGTTTCCATCGCCAAATCTTCGACCGACATCGGATTTCCATCCCGCCGCATTAAGCACTCGAAAATAGCCAACTGCACCTCAATCACCCTTTCGGCAGCCTTTTTGCCAGCCTCAACGCCCGGCTGATGATAAGCATTTACATTAATGAGCGACGCATAAAAACCCACCGCCCGCTCATAAAGCGCAATCAACACTCCAACCGAAAACGGCGAAACATCCGGAATCGTCAGCGTGATTGATTCCCGCCCGCTCTCATAAAGCGCCTTGCGCGTGCCTTGGAAAAACCCACTGAGATAGTCTCCCGAAGTAATCATCCCGTGTTCCACGTGGAACATTTCCCCCGCCCGCTCTTCCAACACCTCGATAAATGTCGCAAAAAAATTCGGCACGCCATCTCGCAATTGCTGAATATATGCGTGCTGATCAGTCGATCCCTTGTTGCCGTAAACTGCGATTCCCTGATTGACCACTTGTCCATCCAGGTCTTTTTCCTTGCCCAAGGATTCCATTATTAATTGCTGTAGATAACGTGAAAGTAATTCTAATCGGTCTTTATATGGCAATATTACCATATCTTTATCCCCTTTACCGTTGCAGCAATAATGCCACGCCAGGGCAAGGCGGGCGGCCGGGTTGGTGTTTGCGTCGGGTTTTCGGGTCAATTCATCACAAGCTGCGGCCCCGGCCAGGAATTGGTCGATGTCGATTCCTTGAAGCGCAGCAGGCAATAAACCGACCGTGGCGGTTTCGCTGGAGCGACCGCCCACCCAGTCCCACATTGGGAACCGTTTCAGCCAGCCATCAGCTTCCGCAATTTTATCGAGCTTGCTGCTTTCACCGGTTACCGCGCAGGCGTGTTTGGCAAAATCCAAACCTTCACGCTCAAACGCTGCTTTTGCCTCCAGCATTCCGTTGCGGGTTTCTTTGGTTCCACCGGACTTAGAAATGACGATTACCAGTGTTTTTGACAGAGTTTCACCTATTTCTTCGATATCTTTATCGATACCGTTCGGGTCTGTGTTGTCAAAAAACCATAGTCTCATGCGGTCTAAATTGGGTTGACCGAGGGCGTGTGACACGAATTGCGGGCCAAGCGCGGAGCCGCCGATGCCGATAAGTAGTAGATTTTCAAACGGGCCATCGGGTCCGGCGAGTTTGCCTTCGTGTACATCGGCGGCGAATGATTTGATATCGTCCAGCGCGGATGTGATTTGGGTTGTGATTTCTTCGGTGGGCGCAAGCGATGCGTTCCGCAGCCAATAATGTCCGACCATTCGGTTTTCGTCGGGATTGGCAATGGCGCCACCTTCAAGCTCAGTCATCGCGGTGAAAGCGCGATCCATCGCGGGCCGCATCGTCTCGAAAAAGTCATCGGCGAAATCGATGCGACTAAGATCCAGCGAGAGATCGATTTCGGGATGAAAAGTGGTGCGCTTTTTATAGCGCGCCCAAAGTTTTAATGAATGAGTTTCCACGGGGCGGAGCAGCATACCGCGCAAACGGGGGAACTTTCAACCTTCTCTACATTGTATATCGTGACTGGCAGTGGAGCCTGTTTTTTGGTAAACACATTTCCGCGAAGGACAACTTCGGAAGGAAGCGCATGAGCAACAACAAAGTTTTAATTTTCGACACCACGCTGCGCGATGGCGAGCAATGTCCGGGGGCCTCAATGAATCTGCGCGAAAAGCTCGCAGTAGCGCGGCAGTTGAGCCGGTTGAATGTGGACGTCATTGAGGCAGGCTTCCCGGTCATAAGCGAAGGCGATTTCACCGCGGTGCAAACCATTTCCAAACAAATCAAGAACGCGCAAATCGCCGGCCTCGCGCGTTGCGTAAACAAGGACATTGACGCCGCCGGTGCAGCGGTGAAGCCCGCGGGGAAGCGCGGCCGCATACACGTTTTTTTGGCGACCTCAAAAATTCATCGCGAACACAAGCTCGGCAAAGCGCAGGATCAAATTTTGAAACTGGCGGTGGATGGCGTGAAGCGAGCGCGCAAATATGTAAAGGACGTAGAATTCTCTCCGGAAGACGGCTCGCGCACCGAACCGGATTTTTTGGTGGAGATTTGCAAAGCGGTAGTCAAGGCCGGCGCAACGACGGTCAATATCCCGGACACCGTCGGCTGGGCCGTGCCCGATCAGTACGGCGCGCTCATCGCGCACTTGCACGACAAGGTTTCGGAATTCCAAACCGGCAAAGCGATCATCAGCGTCCATTGCCATAATGACCTCGGCCTCGCGGTGGCCAATTCGTTGGCGGCGGTGAAGGCCGGCGCGCGGCAAGTGGAGTGCACGGTGAACGGCATTGGCGAACGCGCGGGCAACGCCGCGTTGGAGGAAATCGTGATGGCGCTCCAAACGCGGAAGGATGTGTTCCGCGGTTTTTCGTGCGGTATCAATTCCAAAGAAATTGTGAAAGCGTCCAAACTCGTTGCGCGGATGAGTGGGTTACCGGTGCAACGCAGCAAAGCGATTGTCGGCGAAAATGCCTTTGCCCACTCGAGCGGCATTCATCAGGACGGCATTTTGAAGAAACGTGAGACGTATGAAATAATGGATCCACGTAAAGTGGGGTGGGGCAAAACCGAGCTGCCGCTCACCAAGCACAGCGGCCGCGCGGCGGTGGCGGCGCGCTTGAAGCATTTGGGATTTAAGCTGTCCACTTCGGATGTCGCCGCGTTGTTCAATCACTTCAAAGAGATCGGCGACAAGAAAAAATTTGTGTACGACGAGGATCTTTCCGCCTTGGTGGAAGACATTCTCACGACTGTGCCGGAGACGTGGGCACTCGATTATTTGAATGTGTCCACCGGCAACCAAACCGTGCCGACGGCCACGGTACGCTTGCTGAAAACCAACGGGAAAAAAACAGAATCTGAACAAGACGCCGGCATCGGCGATGGGCCGGTGGATGCCGCGCTCAAAGCGATCGATCGCATCACGCACACGACCGGCAAGTTGATGGATTACGCGCTGCACTCGGTATCGCAAGGCAAGGACGCGTTGGGCGAGGTGTCAGTGAAAGTGGATTTCGGTGACGGCAAACTGGTGGCCGGCCGCGGCGCCAGCACGGACATCATCGAAGCCAGCGCGCGCGCTTATTTAAATGCGGTGAATCGTCATTTGGACACCAGCGGTATTCAAACTACAAAAACAAACCGCGGCAAACCGTGAGGGCATGAAACCGACTTTGATCCTCTTGGCCTTGCTCGTCAGCTGGACACTTCCGGCAGCTGATCGGCCCGGCGGCAAGTTGACCGCCAAACGAGCCACTCAATTTTACGACATCCGCGGGCGCACTCCCAACACCCTGCGCAAGGCGTTGGACGCGCAGGGGCCCTTGAGTCTGGATGGGAAAAAACGGTTCGACGCACGCACGGATTGGACATTGCAGTGGACTTATCAATGGGACGGCAAGCTCGCGCAACAAGCAGGATTTTATCGGCTTAGCGAATGGACGGTGAATGTGAAGTCCACCGTCATCCTTCCGCGCTGGGTTGAGTTCGATGAGGCAAACCCGTTGGAGCAACGCCGTTGGCAGGTTTACATGGCGCGACTCACGCTGCACGAAAACGGACACGCCAAACTCGCCGAGCTCGCCGGCGATGCGGCGAACAAAGCCTTCGCAAATATCAAAGTGTACCCCTCCAGCGCAAAACTCAAGGAAGCCGTGCGGCTCAAGGCACAGGAAATTCTGAAGCTCCATCGCGCAATGGAACTGGAGTACGACCAAAAAACTGATCACGGCAAAAAACAGGGCGCGCGCTTCCCCTAGCCCATGCTTGACGCGCGGGCGCGGGCCGCTACCGTTCGCGCATGAAAGCCACGTTTCTTTTTTGCTGGGCCAGCTTGGCGCTGGTGGGTTCCACCTTGGCCGAAGCTCAATGGTGGAAGGGCAACCTCCACACGCACACGCTGTGGAGCGATGGCGATGATTACCCTGAGCAAATCGCCAAGTGGTACAAGGATCACGACTACCATTTTCTCACGCTCACCGACCACAACACTTTGCAGGCGGGCGAGCGGTGGATCGATGTGATGAAGAGCAAAGGCGGCCCACCCGCACTGGCCAAGTACCGCGCGGCTTGGGGCGACTGGGTGCAAACCCGCGAACGCAACGACCGAATGGAAGTACGCCTGAAAACGCTGTCCGAATTTCGGGGCCGACTAGAGGTGCCCGAAAAATTCCTGTTGATCCAAGGTGAAGAAATCACCGACCGCTGGAAAACCGCGCCGGTGCACATGAACGCCACCAACCTCAAAACACTCATCAAGCCCAGCGGCGGGGACAGTGTTTACGATGTGATGCAGCGCAATATGAACGCGCTGCTCGCCCAACGCAAAGCCACCGGCCAGCCAATGATCCTGCACCTCAATCATCCTAATTTTGGCTGGGGCGTCACGGCGGAAGAACTCATGCGCGTGAAGGGCGAACGATTTTTTGAAGTGTACAACGGCCACCCCATCGTGCGCGACCGCGGTGACAAACTCCACGCCAGCACCGAGCGTATGTGGGACATCATTCTCACCCGCCGCCTCGCCGAACTCAACCTCGGCACCTTGTACGGGCTCGCCACTGATGACGCTCACAACTATCACGGCATCAATCCCAAACACAGCAACACCGGCCGCGGCTGGGTGATGGTGCGCGCGGATAAGTTGGAGGCCAACGCGCTGGTGCGCGCACTGGAAGCCGGCGATTTTTACTCAAGCACGGGCGTGACATTGAGCGAGGTTCAACGCTCGCCGAAAATGTTATCGCTCACCATCGCCACCGAGCCGGGCGTGGAATACACCACACAATTTATTGGCACCCGTAAGAATTATGATAAAGCACACAAACCATACTCGGTGGCCAGTGGTGCTAAGTTGCGCGTTACTCATCAATACAGCGATGACATCGGCACGGTGCTCGCCACGGTGAAAGGCAAGCACGCGGAGTATCGTTTGAAAGGCGACGAAATTTATGTGCGCGCCAAAGTCACCGCCTCCAATCGCGTGCGCAATCCGCGCGGCTATCCGGAATTTCAATCCGCCTGGGTACAGCCGATGGAACCGCGCGGACGTTAAAAAAATCAGCCCAAAAAAAGCCGGACCAGGTGGCCTGAAGAGAGCCTTCCTGGTCCGGTGAACTCAGAAACAGTACAAAGTAGGCTACTGTAGGATTTTTGATTCCAACTGTACTGGGAAGGAATCGAAATTATTTGTTTGTGAGTTCGTTTTTTGCACTGCCCCTTGGCTGCAGTGCTGCAGGTAAAAAAGCCACATATTCACGGAAATGTCAAGCTCGGTGAACAAGAAAACCACAACCGGTTGGGTGGACAAATTCACACAACGCAAAATCCTGTGGGTTTTTTAGTCGCCCAGTAGTTTGCGCAAGGTGTCTTTTGCCGCTTCCTCACGGCTGATTTCGCCTTTTGAGGGATCAATTTTTTTGAAGTTGCGCCGCGCGAAATCGAAGTACTCGCAATAGTTGGCGCGGTCTTTTTCATCGACCGGCTCGGCGCGGCGCTCGCGGCATTGATGCGCCACGACGATGTCGAAGTGAACGCAATTGCGGCAGCACCGGAAATCGGTGTTGCAGTCCTCGCACGCATCGCGCCGCCCCGGCGCAGTGGCCAGCGCCCAGTCTTTCCCGCAGTTGAAACAATGCCGCGTCATCGGTTGAGGGTAATCGCGTGAGTAAGTCTGGACAAGCAGCGAGACAAAAAACGCTGGCCTTGTTTTTTAAGGCTCAAATGAAGATCACGTTTGTTTGTGATTATCTTGTCCCGGCTGTGTCCCACTTTTAACGCTGGCGCGTTGGATGAATCCCATAATGAAACAAACAGAAATCGCTCGGTGGTTTATATGATTAAGGGGAGGGAGATCACCGGGCTAAAAATTACTCCCTTGGCCATCTTTTGATTATTCCTTGCGCTTCCTTGATAGTGTCGATTTGCGAATCTAAGGAAATCAAGGTGTTATTAATTGATCTCACGAACGTCAGATGATCAGTGCCCCTATTGTAAATTGCGTCAAGTGAGTTCATGGCAAATGCACGTGCTGTGGTATTATCACTCATCTGAATTAGCACCGCACTCACAGCGCCTGCGGAACGTGAGTTATGCCCATCCATTTATTGCAGTCCTTCAACAGGAATCCAAATCACCCGATCCGCCGGAGTGCCGGTTGTCTTGAGAATTCCCGTTACTGTATATTGATCCTTATGGGGTTTCTTATTTGGGTTGAAATTAAGACCATGATAAGGATGGAATTTTGAGTTTATCTGCAGCTCAAGTTTACGCGCCACCGTATCTCCAATTACAGCCTCCTTATTCCATTGTTTCTCATTCTGAATAAAGAATTCACCTTTAGATAAGTCGTATTTCCTACTTGCGGCATACTTGACGTCAAAAAAATTTAATGTAGTTCCTACAATTCGATATCCCTTATAATTGTCTCCAACTGCAATTGGCACAGCCTGTCGGTAAAAGCGTTTATATCTCTCCCTAAAAATTTTATAATCCTCAGATTTGACCAACCCTGTTGGGGGCCCTATGTGGAACAAACTGTTAAAGACAAGCTGAAGGTGTGAGCCACGAGGGCCAAGTATGGCATCGTACCCGAATTTCTTTTCAGCCAGAATAGTTTCTGCTGCCTCAATGACCTTCGCCGATGCCTCCTTGGTTAAAGGCTTCTTATCCGCTGCCAATACGGATTGGCCCATCACCACCGCACATATCAAGAGGCGTTGTTTCATCTTCGAGGAGGCTAACGATTGGCCCACCTCAGGGCAAGGGGGCATTCATTAACTGCCCTCAAGGAGTTTCACGGGGAGGAATGAGGGCGGTTACTTCGTGGGGTTGCTGTAGATTTTGCACTTCGGCAACGCCTTTTTCAGTTCATCGATCTGTGCCTTGGTGAGAGCGGGGTTGCCACTGAGATGAAGCTCCGTTAACTGCGTGAGCTTCTCCAGTTCCTGCACATCGGCCAGTTGATTGTTATAAAGATACAGCACCGTTAACTGGTTAAGCTGCTCCAGACGTTTCACATCGGTCAGTGGATTGTCACTAAGATGCAACTTCTTTAACTGCGTGAGATTCTCCAGACCTTTGATAGAGGACAGTAGATTGTTATTGAGATTCAGATACGTTAACTGCGTGAGCTTCTCCAGCCCCCTCACATCGGTCAGTTGATTATCACTGAGGGTCAGCGTCCTTAACTCCGTTAACTTCTCTAGAACCTTCACATTACTAAATTTATTCCTGTGGAGATTCAAACCCTTTAACTGCGTGAGTTTCTCCAGACCTTTAGGCAACGCGTCCAATCTGTTACTACTGAGAGACAGATGCGTTAACTGATTAAGTTTCTCCAAGCCCTCCACATCGATCCATTTATTGTAATCGAGATTCAAACTCGTTAACTGTGTGAGATTCTCCAGACCTTTCGGCAACACGGCCAATCTGTTATTACTGAGACGCAGACGCGTTAACTGGTTTAGCTTCTTCAAGCCCTCCACATCAGCCAGCTGATTGTAATCGAGATTCAAACTCGTTAACTTCGTGAGCTTCTCCAGCCCGTTAATATCGGTAAGTCCCTTCTCCCACATATCCAGCTTCGTCACCTTCTCAAAGTCCGCCTTGGTAAGTTCGCCTGTGGTTTTTTGGGAAGCTTTCCGAATCGCAGCCTCAATAACCTTTGCCGATTCTTCCTTGGTTAAAGGGGGGGTGCTCAGGAGATTCGAGCAATTCGGTAACGCCTTGTGTAACTCAGCCAAACCCGGCTTTGTTACTTGGGTGTCGATCAAGCTTAGCCATTTGAGGTTCTTCAGTTTAACCACTTCCTTAAGGCCTAAATCAGTAATATGTGTGCAGTACCATAAACTTAGTTTGGTGAGGTTCTTGAGCTTGGCTACATCCTTAAGGCCCGCGTCAGTGATTTGGGTGCTGTCCAAGCGCAGATAAGTGAGGTTCTCCAGATTGGCTACTTCCTTGAGGCCCGCGTCGGTAATTTGGGTGAAGCCCAAATCTAAGCCGGTGAGATTTTTCATCGCGGCTAACTCTTTAAGGTCTGCATCTGTGATTTGAGTGCTACTCAAGTATAGCGTGGTTAGGTTCTCCAGCTTGGCCAATTCCTTAAGGTCGGTGATATTTTTCAAATAGTTCCTTTCGAACCGAGTCACCTTCTTCAAGTCCGACTTGGTGAGTTCTCCTGTGGATTTCTTGAGTTGCTTGCGAATCGCCTTCTCCACGATGGGGTCGGAAATGAGCTTTTCGGGGTTTGCCGCACTTGTATTGCCATCCTCCTTCTTCCCGCACCCCACCAACGCCACCACGGCTAAAATCAATAGAATCTGTTTCATGTGCCGCGACCCTACAGGAAACTCCTCGCACCCACCGACTACAATAAATCAGAAAGATTATAATGGGATGCAATAACAAGATTCGCCTATTGCGAAAACAACAGTTTCCTCGGCCCGATATGTCCCTTAACGGCTTTTCTTGGGATAACTCTGGACAAGTTTTCCGTGCGCGGGCGGGCGTTGCATTTATGTTGGGTGCGTGACGGCTTATCATCAATTGCTCAATGCCACGGTGGATTATCTGGAAGGCGAGCGGGCGCTTGGGCGGCGGCATGTCAATGTGGATTCCGAAAAATTGTCGGTGCTGTTTCGGCCATTGCCAAAGCTCCCAGTGGAATCAATTCCAGATACGGCTTGTGATTCGATGGCGGATTTACGAACGCAAGCGTTGGCTTGCGCGCGATGCGAGCACCTGGTGGGTTCGCGAAAGCAAGTGGTGTTTGGCGTGGGCAATGAGGCGGCGGATATTTTATTTGTGGGCGAAGCACCGGGCGCGGATGAGGATGCGCAGGGCGAACCGTTTGTCGGTGCGGCGGGGCAGTTGCTGACCAAAATGCTCAAAGCGATGGGCTTGACGCGCGACGGTGTTTACATCGCGAACATTCTTAAGTGCCGACCGGACACGCCCAATCAACGCACCGGTAACCGCGCGCCCACGCCCAAGGAAATGGAAACTTGCTCTGACTGGCTGCATCGGCAGATTGATTTCATCCAACCCAAAGTCATCGTGGCGCTCGGCAAAGTGGCGACGGGGGGATTATTGGAAATGGACAATGCGCCCATTACAAAAATGCGCGGCACTTGGCAAACCTATCGTGGCATCCCTCTGATGCCCACCTTTCATCCAGCATACCTCCTGCATCAGGAATCGATGCAGAACAAACGCACGGTGTGGGAAGATCTTCTGGCGGTGATGGAAAAAACAGGGCTGCCCATCAGCGACAAGCAGCGCGGTTTTTTCCTCAAACACTGATCGAAGGCGCAGGCTTTTGGCTCGTGACGCACGCGGTTTTCTGTTAAGGAAATCGCATGGCCGCTAAACAAACATTGGGTTTCCTCGGCGCAGGGCGAATGGCCACGGCGTTGGCGGGAGGGATGGTGAAGGCAAAGCTTATTACGCCGCGCGCGTTATTTGCCGCGGATGTGGTGACTGCCGCAACGAAGGCATTTGCGAAAGCCACGGGCGGCAAGGCGCTCAGGAAGAATTCCGAGGTGCTTCAAAAAGCGAACGTCATCGTCATCGCAGTAAAGCCGCATCAGGTGGAGGAGTTGCTGAGCTCACTCGCGGATGACGTCACTTCCAAACATCTTTTTATTTCCATCGCGGCCGGCGTGACGATTGCGCAATTGGAAGCGGCGCTCGGCGGCAAGGCGCGGGTGATTCGGGTGATGCCGAATACGCCGGCGTTGGTCGGCGAGGGCGCGGCGGGGTTTGCGCGTGGCACGCGTGCAACGGTGGCGGATGCAAAACTGGCGGCGCGGATGTTGGGCGCGGTGGGGTTAGCGGTTGAAGTGCCGGAGCGGCTCATCAACGCGGTGACCGGCTTGAGCGGCAGCGGGCCGGCGTATGGATTTCAAATCATTGAGGCGTTGAGCGATGGCGGAGTAGCGGCGGGTTTGCCGCGTGAGCTTTCCACGCAACTGGCGGCGCAGACAATGCTCGGCGCAGCGAAAATGGTGTTGGAAACCGGCGAACACCCCGGCACACTCAAAGACCGCGTGGCCAGCCCCGGCGGCACGACCATCGAGGGCCTCCACGAAATGGAAGCAGCGGGTGTGCGCAACGCGTTGATCAATGCGGTGCGCGCCTCGGCAGACAAAGCAGGCACGCTCGGGGATTAACAATAAAGTAAGATGCCTTTCCCTTCGCCATCGGATAAGCAGGCGAAAGTGCTGTGGTTCTCCGTCACAGTGCTGGCCATCGCTGTGTTCCTCGCACTTCTGGCGCTGATGTTTTACGGCGTGGGTTGGATGCTCGACCGCCTCTCGCCGGTGCTATTGCCATTGGCCATCGCGGGCATCTTGGCGTTTCTGCTGAATCCGTTGGTGGATTATTTTGAACCTAAAATGTCTGCCAAAGTCAGTTTCCTGTTTGCCAAAATCCGAAATCCAAAACGTGTGAAGGCGATCTTGTTGGTGTTGATGATTGGGTTTTGCATCATCACCGCGCTCACGATGGTTATGCTCACCACGGTGGTGCCGGAGATGTTGAAGTTGGCCGAGGAAACCAAAGTGGAATACGTGCAGCAAAACATTCGCAACTGGGCGGCTGAACACAAGGACACCGATTGGGGCAAGGTGATGATGGTGCGCAAACTGGAAACAATCGATCTCAGCGCACTGATGGTTGCGGGCGAACAACAGCTCACGCGGTTTTCCGAGAAGGGATTTTCCGAAGCCATCGCGTTGATTGGGCTGTTGGCGGGCTTGGCGTTGGTGCCGGTTTACGTTTTTTATTTCCTGTTGGAAGCGCGCACCATTGAAATGAAATGGAGCGATTACCTCCCGCTCAAGGAATCGCGATTCAAAGAAGAGGCGGTATTCGTGCTGTCGTCCTTTAACGATTGTCTCGTGGTGTTTTTTCGCGGCCAGGTGTTGGTGGCGTTTTGTGTGGGCGTTTGCCTCTCGGTTGGATTTTCAATCATTGGGCTGCCGTACGCGATCCTCATCGGGCTGGCGGCGGGGCTGCTCGGCATCATTCCATACTTCGGTGTGATCGCCTCGGCCATTCCGGTCCTATTACTGTCGCTGGCGTATGGCGACCAAATGATTGTGGACGGGGCAGCGGCGCCGATGGTGGCATTAATGGTTTGTGCGTTGGTTTTGTTTTTGGAGAAAACAGTGATCCAACCCAAAATCATTGGTGACCGCGTGGGAATGCATCCAGTGGCGGTGATCATTTCGGTGCTAATGGGTGCCACACTGGTGGGCGGTGTAATTGGTGGTTTGCTCGCCATTCCAGTGGCGATGGCGTTGCGCACGGTGTTGTTCCGGTACGTGTGGGTGCGGCGGCAGATGCCTGAGAAGGCCACGCAAATGGAAGTGCTTTAATCGGTGATATTTTCCGGCAGCACGCCGGCGATAGTGCGCACATCAACGGCGTCCATATGCGCGGCGCGGATGGCTTCCAGACCTAAATCAGTATCCTCAAATGCGCGGCAATCTTCTGGCGGCACGCCGAGCAATGCGGCGGCTTTCAAAAAAGTATCCGGCGCGGGTTTGTGATTTTTTACGTCGTCACTCGTGACGAGTGCCTGAAACCAATCCGCCACGCCAAGGCGCTCGAGCAGCGGGCGAATGTATTTCGTTCGGCCGCCGGTGGCGATGGCCATCGGGAGCTTGCCGATGTGTTCGCGGGCGATGGCGGCGATGGGGGCGATGAGTTCCACCTCGTCCATCAGTGGTAAGTAAGCCTCTTCTTTTTGTCGGGAAATTTCCGCAGGATCAAAGTCGAGGCCTTGTTCCTGTTTGAGCATCGCCAGAATTTTTTGCGAAGGCACGCCGCCGAGTTTGTAAAAGCGTGCCTCGGAAAGTTTGATGCCGTTGTGTTGACAGACGCTGTTCCACGCGCGCCAGTGCAGAGGCATACTGTCGGCAAGCGTGCCGTCGCAGTCGAAGATGAGGGCGCGGGGTTGCATCAGGCTTGGAGGGCGGCGAGTTTTTCCTCCAAGTCATTTTGGATGAGGGGCGCGATCATCTCGCCAATGTCGCCCTCGATGAATGTGGACAGACTGTGCATCGTGAGATCAATGCGATGGTCGGTCACGCGGCTTTGCGGGAAATTATAAGTGCGAATGCGTTCGTTACGTTCGCCGGTGCCCACTTGCGCTTTGCGCTCGGCGGCGTACTTGGCATTTTCCTCAGCGAGCATTTGATCGAGCAAACGCGCACGCAGCACTTTCATTGCCTTGGCGCGGTTTTTGATTTGGCTGCGTTCATCCGAACATCGCACGATTAGACCGGTCGGTTTGTGAATTATTTGCACTGCGGAATCCGTGGTGTTTACGCCTTGCCCGCCTGGCCCGCTGGCGCGCGTTGCGGAGATGTCCAGTTCCTCAGGCTTAATTTCAATATCTACTTCCTCCGCCTCAGGTAACACTGCCACAGTGACCGTGCTGGTGTGAATCCGCCCGCTCGCCTCGGTGGCTGGCACGCGCTGGACGCGATGCACGCCGCTTTCGAATTTCATTTGCTTGTAAACTTCTTCGCCCCCGAGGCTGAAAATGATTTCTTTGTAACCGCCCATCGCTGCGTCGCTGGTGCTCATCAGCTCGTGTTTCCAGCCTTGGGCGGAGGCAAAGTGGATATACATCCGAAATAGATCACCGACAAAAAGCGCGGCTTCATCGCCCCCGGCACCCGCGCGAATTTCGATAATTGTATTGCGCGAGTCCGCGGCATCCGGCGGCACGAGGCCGAGTTCCACTTCCTTTTCGAGCAAGGGAATTTCAGTTTCCAAACGCGTAACTTCTTCTGCAGCCATCTCAGCCATCTCATCACCGCCATCGACCAATTCCTGATTTTCCGCCAATTCCTCGCGCGCTTTCAAATATTGTTCACCTTTGACCACCAAATTCTTTAGGCGCGAATATTCGCGGCCCAGTTCCTGTGCGCGCCGGTTGTTTTCAAAAACCTTGGGGTCGCCCAGCTCGATCTCCACCTCGGCCATTCGGGCGGCGAATTTTTCAATGTGGGGTTGCAGGTCCATCCGGAAAAAATTGGGGAAGGGCGGGAAAAAAGAAACCACCCGCCACGGCACAAACCGGGCGGGCGGTTAAAAAGGATTCGCTATTTTTTTGTTTTAGCGGCGCGAGCCTCGGCGATGGCTTTGGCCTTGGCGGCGCGTTGTTGGAACTTGTCGACGCGACCGGCAGTATCCACAAATTTTTGTTGGCCGGTGTAAAAGGGATGGGAGGTGCTGCTAATACCCATTTGGTACAGCGGGTATTCTTCGCCCTCAAAGGTGGTTGTTTCCCTCGTGGGCGCGCAGGAGCGGGTGAGGAATTCCTCGCCATTGCTCGTGTCACGAAAAACCATCGGGCGGTATTTATCAGGATGAATGTCCGTCTTCATAAATCGGGGCGGGGAATCTAACAGCCACAGGATACTTGGCAAGCGTGAATTTCGGTCATTTTTCCGCTGGTTTTGTGGTGGTTTCCCCATCACGCCGGCGTTGGGGCAAAATATCGCAGGCGCCTTGGCAGCCAAAAACCTTACTGATGAGGTGCCGATTGCGGCTCACGCCTGCGTAAATTGCTTCGGCAATCCAGATAATTCCCGGCACCCAAAGCACCCACGCCATCGGCACCAGCAGCGGCATTCGCAGCCCAATGAACCGCAACGCCCGCGCGCCGCGCAGCACGTTGCCCTCTGCATTGACGCAATGAATCGCCTCCATCAGCCCCTCCCGCGTCAGCCCCGGCGCGAGTTTGAGGCACTCGGGATCCGATGCGGGCACCAACCGCGCCACGCCGCACCAATCCAGCCACGTCAGCAAACGCATTTGGAACGTGCACATCCAACATTCGTCATCGTAGAGAATGCAGTGTTTTTTCTGCTCGGTCATTCGCGTCCGGCAGTTTAGGGTTTCCAAACAGCAAAACAAGCCTACACACCCAACCGATGATGAGCGAAGAATCCTGCAGCCTCTCCCAACGCGAATGCAAACCCTGCCAAGGCGGCGTGCCGCCGCTCGCGGGCGAGGCATTGGCACAACTGGCCGCCGAACTCGGCAATGACTGGCACGTCATCGACGGCCATCATCTCGAAAAAGAATACAGCTTCAAAAACTTCGCCGAGGCACTGGCCTTCACCAATCAGGTCGGCGCGCTCGCCGAAGATATTTTTCATCACCCCGACATCTGTCTCGCGTGGGGCAAAGTGAAGATCACCCTCTGGACCCATAAAATCGACGGCCTCAACGAAGCTGACTTCATCTTCGCTGCCAAAGCTGACGCACTCCTTTAACAACACTGATGTTGCAACGAACAATCATTTTGGGGGCGGCACTGTTAATCGGTCTCTCAGGCTGCAGCCGAAAGCGACCGGCGGCCCCCGCATCCCCAACCGGGGAAAAAACGAACCCTGCCAACGGCGGAGCCGCCGGCAAATCGGCAACCCGCGAGGTGCGCCTGCTGCACACATTACAAGGCCATCGAGGTTCGATCTGGAGCGTGGCGTGGAACCCGAACGGCAAACAAATTGCCACCGGAAGCTGGGATCATACCATCAAGTATTGGAATGCCGACACAGGCAAATTACAGCACTCTATGCGCGGGCACAAAAACCGGGTCCACAAAATTGCCTGGAGCCCGGATGGCAAACACTTGGCCAGCTGCGGCTGGGATGGGGAAATTAAGATTTGGGATGGCACTTGGCTCGAACACTCGTTGTCCGGCCATTCGTCAGTTGCCTTTTGCATTGCGTGGAGCCCGGACGGCAAACGATTGGCCAGCGGAAGTCCGGATCAATCCGTACGAATTTGGGATACGGAAAACGGCAAACTGCTACATCTGCTCGAAGGCCATACCGGCACCGTATGGAATGTGGCGTGGAGCCCGGACGGCAAACGGTTGGCCAGCGGAAGTAACGATAACACGATCAAAATATGGGACGCACAATTCGGTGCGTTGGCACATACACTGACAGGGCATGAGGGGGGCGTCTGGACCACAGCGTGGAATCCGGATGGCCAACGCCTGGCCAGTGGCAGCGACGACCGCACCGTGCGGATTTGGAATGCCACCACCGGCCGTTCAATCCACATCCTGCAAAGCCATCAAGCGTGCGCTCATTGTGTGACGTGGAATCGTGCCGGTGACCGGTTAGCCAGCAGTAGCTGGGATACAACCGCAAAAGTGTGGGATCCCAGCCAAGGTAAGTTGTTGCAAACCTTAAGCGGCCACACCGGCTTCATTAATTTAATCCAATGGAGCCCGGGCGATCAACAATTGGCCACGGCCAGCGATGACGGTACGGCCAACGTTTGGAACGCCAAAACCGGTCAGCTGCTCGATAGCCTCGGAGGACATTCCAGCGCGGTCCATAGTTTGGCTTGGGATCCGAACGACGGGCGCCTGGCCGTGAGTAGCTTCGATGGAAAAGTAAATTTATGGGGTATCACCGGCACCCACTCCCCGCCGGCCAAACCTCCCGCACCCGACCCCGCGTCCGAATATAAACATTCCCCCACCGAACTGGAGCAGCTGAAAAACGGTGAGGCGGTTTCCAAAACCCTATGCGTCACTTGTCATGTGCGGCCGGAGCCCTCAATTTTGAGCAGTGAAAAATGGGATCTCGCACTCCAACGGATGATGCCGTGGCTGGGGATGATGCCGCCGCATACCGGCCTGGCATCCACCAACGGATTTGAACGCGTGCTGGCCGCCAATATTTTTCCGGCCGCCCCGGTCATGTCGGTAAAGCAGTGGACTGATGTCTGCTATTATTACATCGAAAAATCTGAGTACGAAAAACCCGTCACCCTGAATCCCAACCCGCCTGAATTGCTTCAATTATTTGCCGTGGAACACCCCGCCACCCCGTTTGACGCGCATTGCATGCACGTCAACATTGGCGCAGAAAATTTATGGGTCGCGCACGAGCCCACCCGCACATTGCACCGGCTCGGCTCGGACGGTAAGTGGCGTAAACCCATTAACCCCGGTGGATCAGTTTCCCGCTGGCAACTCGATAAAACCGGCGCTTGGGGCACGCTCATCGGCAGCTTCCGGCCCTCAGTCGATCCCCGCGGCGCGCTGGTGCGATGGGAGCAAGGCAAAACCACTCCGCTCCTCCCAACCCCCCTGCACCGGCCGGCGGATGTGTTGCCCGTGGATCTCAACAACGACGGCCGCGAAGACCTCGTGGTTTGCGAATATGGTCACATGCTCGGCAGCGCATTTTGGCTGGAAAATACCGGCGGAACTTTCAAGCGCCACCCGTTGCTGAACCAGCCCGGCTCCGTCAGCGTAGCCAGCGCCCACTTTAATGACGACGGCATCCCGGACTTCGCCATTCTCACCGGCCAAGCACGTGAGGCCGTTCATTTATTTATCAGCACCGGGCCGGGCAAATTCGATCACCGCGAAATCCTCAAGCGCCACCCCGCATGGGGCCACACCCACATAGAAATCTTGGATTTCAATCGGGACGGCCACCCCGATTTACTCATCACCAATGGGGACAACGGTGAGGTCAATCCCGCACCCATCAAATCTTACCACGGTGTGCGACTGCATTTGAACGACGGCCATAATCAATTTCGCGAAGCGCTGTTCCACCAACAACCCGGCGCGTTCCGGGCCGTGGCTCATGATTTCGATGGCGATGGGGATCTCGACATCGCCTCCACCGCCTTCTTTGCCGACTACCAACGCGACCCCGCCGGCGGGTTTGTTTTCCTTCGTCAAGACCAACCCCTGAAGTTCACCCCGCTCGCCTTGCCCGCCGCCGACAGTCGCTGGTTGGCAATGGACGCCGGCGATCTCGATGGTGATGGCGATGTAGATATTGTTCTCGGCGCGTACAACAACGGCCCCTCCGAAAGCGGCTACCCCACCGCCATTCGAGTCCGTTGGCAGGCAAACCCCGTGCCCCTGATCATTCTGCGTAACCGCTCCAAATAGCCACGAACCGGAGCAAGGCGGAACTTGCCCCACCCATCGCGTTGCGGCACACTTGCGGCTTACAGATTTATGAAGCAGTACAAAAATTTCATTAATGGCGAATGGGTGTCCGCCGTTTCGGGCGACACGCACACCAATCTCAACCCCGCCGACACGCGCGAGGTGGTCACCGAATATGCGCTGGGTGGACGCGCCGAAGCGCAGGCGGCGATCGATGCCGCGCAAACGGCTTTCCCCGCGTGGCGGGCGACGACGGCACCCGCTCGCGGGAAAATTCTCAGCGCGGTAGCCAACATCATCGCCGGTCGCAAAGATGAGCTGGCGGAAATTCTTTGTCGCGAAGAAGGCAAAACCAAAGTGGAAGCCGGAATGGAAGTCGGTCGCACGGTCGATATTTTTCGGTTTATGGCCGGGCTGAGCTACACCATCGGTGGCAGCGTGGTGCCGCACGATTTGCCGAACAACATGCTCTTCACCAAACGCGAGCCGCTCGGCGTCGTGGCACTCATCACCCCGTGGAATTTTCCCATTGCGCTCCCCGCGTGGAAGCTCGCGCCCGCGTTGGTGAGCGGCAACACCGTCGTGCTCAAGCCCGCCACCCAGGCACCCGCGATGGCCCTCGAACTCGCGCGCGCCTTCGATGAGGCGGGTTTGCCCGCGGGCGTGCTCAACGTCGTCGTCGGCAGCGGCAAAGAAGTAGGCGATGAACTGGCCAATCACGAAGCGGTGCAGGCGCTTTCCTTCACCGGCTCGCACGACGTGGGCCACGGGATTTATCAGCAACTCGCCCCGCGCATGACCCGCGCGCAAATGGAAATGGGCGGCAAAAATCCAACCATCGTACTCGCTGATGCCGATCTTGATTTCGCGGCAAAAATCGTCGGACTCGCCAGCTTCGGCCAAACGGGCCAAGTTTGCACTGCGACCAGTCGCGTGATTGTGAGTGAAGAGGTGGCGGACGAGTTCACCGAAAAACTCATCGCCGAAGCCCAATCCCGCAACGTGGGCAACGGGATGAACGATGGCGTGACAATGGGTCCCGCCGTGAGCGCCGGCGAATTGGACGGCAATCTCGATTACATCAAAATCGCCAATGACGAAGGCGCCGAATGCGTTTGGGGCGGCGAACGCCTCGGCGAAGGCGATCTCGAGCACGGCCATTTTATGAGCCCCGCCGTAATCGCCAATGTGAAAAATTCCATGCGCATCGCGCAGGAAGAAGTCTTCGGCCCCGTGGTGGGCGTCGTAAAAGCCGGCGACTTTGACGAAGCCATCGCGCTCGCCAACGACATCGAGTACGGCCTCAGCGCGTCCATCATCACCCGTGACATCACCAAAGCGATGCGCTACACCGACCAAATCGAAGCGGGCGTCGTGAAGATCAACCAAATCTCCACCGGCCTCGCCCTGCAAGCCCCCTTCGGCGGCGTCAAACATTCCAGCACCAACAACTTCAAAGAACAGGGCCAAACCGCCATCGACTTTTACACGAGAGTGAAATCAGTTTACTTGGATTACTCAGCGTGAAGGGCTTGTAGATGGTAGGGCGTGCTCTCCAAGCGCGCCTTGGCGGTTTCGGAGAAACCGCCCTACCCGCGATCGAAATGAAACTCTGCAGATTCAAAATTAATGACGCGGCCCGCATCGGCCTTGCTGTCGATGAAACCACCCTTGCCGATCTCACCGCAGGCGGCATCCCCTCTATCACCGAATTGCTGGAAGACGCCAACGCCATTTCGCGCGTGGAGGCGCTCACGGATTTGCCGACTTACCCGCTGGCGGAAGTCACCTTGCTTGCGCCCGTGGAGCAGCAGGAAGTGTGGGCCGCAGGCGTCACTTACTTGCGCAGCAAAACGGCGCGCATGGAGGAAAGCGATTTCAGCGCCAGCGCGTACGATTTGGTTTACGATGCGCCGCGACCGGAAATTTTCTTCAAGTCGCTCCCCGAAAAAGTCGTGGGCCCAAACGAGCCCGTCGGCATTCGAGCCGATGCGACGTGGAGCGTGCCCGAGCCGGAGCTGGCGTTGGTCCTCAACTCGGGCGGACAATTCGTCGGCTGCACCATCGGCAACGACATGAGCTCGCGCGACATCGAAGGCGAAAATCTCCTCTACCTTCCGCAGGCCAAAGTGTACGACCGCTCTTGCGCCATCGGCCCGTGGCTCGTCCTCGCCCCCACCGAAGCCGAAGCCCGCGCGTGGACCATCGGCGTGGAAATCATCCGCGCAAACAAAACTGTTTTTGATGGCGAAACTTCCCTCAACAATCTCAAGCGTTCATTCGACGAATTGGCCGAATACCTTTGCCGCTCCCAATCATTCCCACACGGCGCGATATTGCTCACCGGCACCGGCGTGGTGCCGCCCGATGAATTCACACTGACCGCGGACGACCTCATCCGCATCCACATTTCCGGCATTGGCACACTGGAAAATCCGGTGGCGGTCATATATAACGGTTAATGTGAATGTAACGCTTTTTGGCCTTGTGCGTCTGGATTGAACAGTCACAATCACCTCTCACCCATAACCCATAAACCTAGAAAGAAAAAACTGAATGAAGAAACTAATGATGCTCGCGTTTGCCGCAGCCCTCGCGCTCGGCACTGCCCAGGCAGATGATAAGAAAGACGCACCAAAGAAAAAAGGAGGCAGTAACGTAATAGCGTTGGTAAAACAGCTGGATCTCAACGCGGATCAAAAGAAAACGCTCAACGCGTTTTTAAAGGAAAACCGCTCGAAATCCACGGAAATCCGCAAATTGCCCAAAGAAGAGCGCCGCGCGAAATACCAAGAAAACCGCAAAGCCATCGAAGCCAAGCTGAAAGAAATCCTCAACGAGGAACAACAAGCCAAGCTCAAAGAGTTGGTGGCCAAAAACAAGCCCGCCGGCAAAGGCAAGAAGCCCAAAAAGGACTAATCTTTCATTCCATACAAATCACAGCGGCCTGCGGGTCGCTTTTTTGTATCCAATTTAATCCAGACGCGTCTGCATTTCAGAACCGATTAACAATCACACATTATGAAAAACAAACAAACTATGCTGGCAACAGCACTCATCGCTGGCGGACTGCTCATCGCCTCCACCAGCCAAGCACAACCCGGCGAAGGCAAAGGCCAGCGTCCCGGTCAAGGCAAAGGCCAACGTCCCGGCGGCGGCTTCAACCGTTTCAACCCTTACGCTCAGCTCGACCTCACCGAGGCGCAGCAGGCAAAAATGAAAGCGGTGCAGGAGGCACAAAGCGCCACTATGCGTAAAATGTTTGAAGAACTCCGTGGCGGCGGCGGCGACCGCGAAGCCATGCGCGCTAAATTCGGCGAATTGCGTGAAAAGTTTCAGAAACAAACTGATGCCATCCTCACCGATGCGCAGAAAAAGAAACTGGCCGAAATCCGCGCCAAAGGCCCGCAACGTCCCGATCGCCCCGGCGGTGGCCAGCGCCCCGGCGGAGATGCCGGTCGGCGTGATCCTTATGCCGCGCTCAAGCTCACGGAGGCCCAAAAGAAAAAGGTCACTGAAATCCAAACCGCACAGCGCACCGAAATGCGGAAGCTTTTCAGCGGGGGCAACCGCGAAGGAATGCGCGAAAAAATGACCGCGCTACGCGAGAAAACCAACAAACAAATCGAGGCCATCCTCACCGACGAACAGAAAAAGAAGTTCAAAGAAATGCAATCCCAACGCAGCCCCGGTGGCCGTCCCGGCGGACGCGAAGGTGAAGGCAAAGGCAAACAACGCCCCGGCCGTTCGGACGCATAAAACCCACTACACACAACCCAAATTCAAGCGGCCTTCGGGCCGCTTTTTTTTGTGGTCTTGTCTGCAATCATACGAAATCAACCGTTTTCGCCCTATTTTTTGGTAGAAAATAATGGCGTAACCCCGCCCTTTTCCCGTCTAATCAGCCGCAACAATCCAAACCACACATTATGAAACAAACCCAAATCATCACCGCCCTGGCTTTGGCCGGCGTCACCGCCCTTTCCGCCAACGCACAGGATAATCCCAAGCCCAAACGCCTCCAACTGCAGGCAGCACCCTTTGCCGCCGGCGGCGCACTCATCCGCCCCGCAGTTTTCCCGCGTGGCATCGGAGGCATCAAGCTCTCCGAAGAGCAGCAGAAAAAAATGACGGTAATCCGCAAGGCCCAAAGCGAAGCTTACCGGAAGATTTACCAAAACAAAGATCTCACTCCCCAGGATAAGCGCGATCAAATGGCCGACCTGCGAGCGGATTTCCAAAAACAAATCGACGGTATTTACACGAAGGAACAAAAAGCCGAAATCGAGAAGGCCAAAAAAGCTCAGGCCGAGCGCAACGAGCAAATGAAAAAACTCCGCATCGTGCTCACCGAAGATCAACGCGCCAAACTCCAAAAAATGAATGCCAAGCGTCAGGAAGCTTATAAAGCAGTCCGCGAACTCCCGCAGGAAGAGCGACGGGACGCTTATAAAAAGCTCTCCGAGCAATACCAAAAAGACTACAACTCCATCCTCACCGACGAGCAAAAAGCGAATCAAAAGAAAATGCGCGAACTCTTCGGCAATCGCGGCGGCTTTGGCCAAGGCGGCATCCGCATCCTGCCCGCCCCCGGCGGTCGTGGTGGCGGCGTCCAACCCCGCATCCAACCGCGCCAGCTCAAAGAAGTCCCCCGCGAGAAAAAATAATCACCCTGAATTGATCCCCCCAAAAGGCGGCCTCCGGGCCGTCTTTTTTGTTGCCCAGTTTTCCCCAAGCTACTTTTTATCACCCGCCCAGAATAATCCGCGCCGCACCATTTCGTGCAGCGCTACGGATGATTCGGGATGGGGGCTGATGCAGAGCACGCGGCCTTTGCCGTATTGGCCGGCGATGATGGCGGGGGTGCCGGTCATTGTTCCTTTCTGCGGTTCGTAACAGGAAACTTCGCTGCGGAAATGCGCCAGCGGTTGAAACGCGGCGGGGCCCGCCTTGCCCATGGGCGACATAATGGGGCCGTTGTGATAGCGCACATCGAACGCGCCTATTTTACCGCCCAAGATTTTCCGGCCCGCTTTGGTGAGCTCCATTTGCACCGTGGCGGAAGGGCCGCGGTACCACATACTTTTGCGGCCCACTTTCGGGATGTCGATGCTCTTGCAAAATGTTTTGTGATTGCTGATGCCGAGCGACCATTCGTAATTGGCCGCCGCCAAATACGAGCCCGCACAGATGCCCACAAACCCGCCGCCATCAAGCACAAAATTTTGCACCGCCTTGCGTCCGGCCGGTGCCAATGCCTTGGCTTGTTTGCTGCCGCTGCCGCCGGGGAATACCGCGAGGTGAAACTGCCCCAGCACGCCATCGCGTACATCCGTCGCACCCACGCGCCGCATCACCGCGTGCCCCGCGAGCACGCGATCCACATTGCGCGGCCCATTACCTCCCGCGCCGCCGGCATCATAAATCGCCACGCGGAAACTATCCTTACCCACCAAAACGTGCGGCCCCGCCGTCGCCATTTGCAAATGCATAAGCAGCGCGTACACCATCAGCCGATGCTGCCGCGCGCGTTGGCTGCGGGGTTGATCTTTGGAAGTCGTTTCGCAAATCATCGCGTGCGCGCCCAGCCGCTCGTGCGCCGCGCGCGCCAGCGAGCCATCCACGGGATACCGCAGCCGCACAAATTTTTTCCTGGGCTCACTCACGGTCGCATTCACCGCCTTGAGCATCAGCGGCACGGCGGCATTTGAAGCGTTTGAATGCACGTCGATGATGGATGATCCGACGGATTTGGAATTGATTTGGTGAAAGTCCGTCCCCTCGTGCAAATCAATTAACCAATCCGGTTGATGCCCGATCACAAATTTCCACAACGCGATCGCCGGTTCACCCACGGGGCCTTCCTCGGAATTGGTTTTTTGAAAATTACGATTCAAGTCGCGCGTCTTGAGCGACACCCCCGGCAGAAACCGCGTGCCATCTTTCAGCCCCGGTCCGTTGGCGCGCGGCACCACGATGAGCCGCCCACGTTTCACCGGCCAATGCTGAATTTGCCCCGCGGCGCTGGCGCCCGCCGGCTCATTGCCGTGCACGCCGCCGACCACAATCACCGTCGGCCCCGGCTGGCCGCTGTCGTACACGCGCCACGCCATCGCCCACCGCGTGCCCTTGGCGATCACGCCGGTGGACACCGCCGCACCCGCACCCATCGCGCCAAACAGCACGGTGAACATCATCAACCCAAACGCCAACCATCGTCGCATCCGCAAATCGTTTGCCAGCGAGGGCAGCGCGTCAATAACTCTCGCTTTTGTTGCGGCGGGATTGTTGCCATTTTTTGGCATGCGCTGGATGTCGCTGTTTATTTTTCCGTGGCTCGCGATTGGGGTGAGTGGGGCTGATCAATCGCCGAAGGAGGTGGTGGCTTTGTGGCGGCAGTTGCCCCAGTTAGCGAAGGATACGCCGAACAAAGCTTATCGTGATTTGGACACGTGGCTGCCCAATCGCGGGTTGCGCGGGCTGTACGCCAAGGCACAGTTTGCGCTAAATGTGGCGCAGCTTGAAAAACTTTCGGACCATAAAATTTTCCGCGCGGGGCCGCATCGCAATGGCAAACTGGACTTGAACGCCGAAGGCGATTTCGGCCATTACAATCCGGCGTTTCTCAAGTGGGCTTTACAAAATGGAATTCCGGGCCGCCACGACGCCAAGCTTCGCAAGGAATTGCAGCTGGTTTATGAAAAATTTTTGAAGCGCACGGCCCGCCATTATTTTCGCACGCATAAACTGCTGCAAACGATGCCGGCGCGCGCGGCCAAGGCGCGGGACGGGTATGCCGTAATGTTGGCGGCTGAACGGGATGCGGGCGAATGGTTGCAGGAATTTTTCCGGCCAGAATCGGATCAGGCAGACAAAGCAGGGGAGGATTGGTTTGAGACCAATGTGTCGCTGGGCTTTTGGGTGCGGCGTGATTTGGACGGCTCATCCAAAGAATTCCAAGCGCTGCTCTCGGCACTGCTGCAAACGCACGACGCGGCGTGGCTCAAGCAGCCAAAATAAAGCCACTCCAATCCGCTGTTTCTTTCCATAAAAAATGCGCCCCCAATTTGATTTTTGGGTGAACCGGTGCTATGTTACAATGGTTAGTGTGGACAGGACCTAGCTGACCCAGTTGACGAGACACAGACACCAGACCGGCGGGCGCGGTTGCGTCCTTTCATTCGCGCTCGTCGGTGGCGGTGGAATCGGACATCAGGAGCCGACCCTTCGGGGCCCTCTCCGGGCGAGAAGCTCAAATTTCTCGCGCAGCTCCTAAGTTTGTCCCGCGTTCGGTTCCACCGCTATTCTTGTTTACTGGCTTAATTCAGGAACCCAAAGCTTCAGGAACCCAAAGCTTATCGGCGGCGGCGGGTTGTTCCGTGCGGCGGGCGCGGAGTTGGATGTAAGGCGCAATGAAATGGCCGCGGTATTCGAAACTGCCGGGCGCAGCGGAGGCGTCGCCGAATTTTGGCTCGGTGACCGCTTCAATCACAAACCCCGCCTCGCACAGGCCGCCGATCAAGTCTCCCCAACGATGCAGAAATTCCATCGTACCCTGTTCGCGATGCGGACCCGAACGCTTAGCGGGCGAAAGCGGGCCATCGAGAAAATACGGCTCCTCAATCACAAACCCATTCGGGCCCGGCGCGAGGTCCATTTGCAAACTGGTGGGTTGCTTGTGACGGCTGATGTAAACGCCGCCCGCTTTCATCACCCGCGCCAGCTCGCGATAGGCGATGCGGATGTCCGGCACATAACAAGTGCTCACCGGCTGCATCACCGCATCGTACTCCGCAGCGGGCAGCATCGAAAGATCATCGATGGACGTCGCCACCGTTTCTACTTGGAGCCCACGCGCCTCGGCGAGTTCATCATCCAACCGCAGCATTTCGGGGCTGATATCCACCACCGTCACCCGGGCGCCCGCGCTCGCCAGCATCGGCCCATGTCTGCCGCCGCCCGCGCCGAGGCACAGGATGCGTTGATCGGCGACTTCACCGCCGAGCCAGCCGAGTGGATCGAGAATCTCCAACGGCCGCGACATCTCATCATCCGTTGAAGGCCGCGTGAAGCGCTGGCCCTCTTTCACCCGCGCATCCCACGCGGCGCGATTGTGATCGTGAATGGGATTCATGCCCGCAACGATTAATGCTTCTTCGGCGCAGGCTTTTTGTTCTTTTCCTTTTCGGCTTCTTTTTTCTTTTTTTCTTCGGCTTCTTTGCGGGCTTTTTCTTCCTCCTTTTGTTTGTCGCGGAGGGGGTTGTTGCCGGAGGGTTTTTTGGGTTTGGAAATGCCGAAGGTGTGTTCACGGATGCGGCGGGGGAAGTAGTTGTTTTCGATATCGACGTCGGCGGTTTCGCGGTGGGGATCGATTTCGATCTTGGCGATTTTTTTGTCGGTGACGATCATCTTTGAAACAGTCTCGGGATTGCGCCGCCAGATTTGGGCGGGCAAGCGGATTTCTTCGGTGCTTTTGTCTTCGTACGTTATTTTGATCACGACGGGCATCACAAGGCCGCCGAGGTTTTTTAGGTCCACGATGTAAAACTGGCCTTTGCTTTTGAGCATGGCCTTCTCCTTTTCGCTGAGGCCTTTGAGGAGTTTCTCGTAAGCGGCGCGGTCTTTTTCGGTAACGTCGAGATCGTCGTAGTCGTTATAAAAATCTTTGAGTTCCGGAAAGGCGTCGACGCGTTTGGGGAGGGGTTTGTTGCGTTTTTGGAACAGGCGATCGGGCTCGGCATCGCGTTTGTCTTTCCGGGCGGTCTTATCTTTGTACGGATCGCGCGTGTCCATTTTGTAGTGGTGGACGTTTTCAATGGAAATGTCGGTGTGCTCAATGCCGTAAAACCAGCCGCGCCAAAACCAATCGAGATCCTGTCCGCCGGCGTCTTCCATGGTGCGGAAAAAATCGGTGGGCGTGGGGCTCTTGAACATCCAACGGCGGGCGTATTGTTTGAAGGCGTAATCGAACTGCTCGCGGCCGAGGACGCTTTCGCGCAGGATATTGAGCGCGAGCGTGGGTTTGGTATAGGCGTTGTAGCCGGTGCTTTGGAGGGAATCGGCGCCGGTCATGATGGGCATTTTATTGGGGGACTTCAGGTAACTGAGCAGTCCGCCCATGCGCTCGGGCATGATGCGCGAGGGATAATCGGCTTCCCATTCCTGTTCGGTGAGAAATTGCAGGAAGGAGTTAATACCCTCGTCCATCCACATCCACTGACGCTCATCTGAATTGACAATCATCGGAAACCAATTGTGGCCCACCTCGTGGATGATCACCGAGATGAGGCCGTACTTGGTGCGCTTGGAATAAGTGCCGTCCTTTTCGGGGCGCGGGCGTTGCCAGCAAATCATCGGGTACTCCATCCCGCCCACCGGCGCGTTCACGGAGATGGCGACGGGGTATGGATAATCAAACGTGTAGCGCGAGTACAACTCCAGCGTGTGGGCGACGGCGTGGGTGCTGTACCGGCTCCAAAGCGGCTCGCCTTCCTTGGGCCAGTAGCTCATCGCCATAATGGTTTTGCCATTCAAATTGACGCCCATTGCGTCCCACAAAAATTTTCGCGAACTGGCAAACGCAAAATCACGCACGTTGTCGGCTTTGAACACCCACGTTTTTTTGCCTTTGGCTTTTTCTTTTTCGTTGGCCTTGGCCTCGGCGAGGTTGATGATGAACACCGGCTTCTTTGACGTGCGCGCTTTGGCGAGGCGTTCGCGTTGGGTTTGGGTTAAGATTTTATCGGCATTTTGCAGCACGCCCGTGGAGGCCACCACGTGATCGGCCGGCGCGGTGATGCGCACCAGGTAATTGCCAAACTCCAACGCAAACTCGCCCGTGCCGAGGTACTGTTTATTTTGCCAGCCGGTGACATCCGTGTACGCGCACATCCGCGGGAACCACTGCGCAATGGCGTACAAATGGTTTTTGTCTTCCTTAAAATATTCGTACCCCGTGCGGCCACTGATTTTGGCGGTGTCGTTGATGTTATAATTCCACTCCACCGAAAACGTGATCGACTTGCCCGGTTTGAGCGGCGCGGGCGGGATTACGCGCATCATCGTTTGCACCACCACGTGCTTGAGCGGTTTGCCGGCGACATCCTTGACGGCAGTGATTTTGTGTCCGCCATTAAATTTCCGCTGCAATAACATCGAATCGAGTTTCTCAAAAGACAGCCCTGAAAACCCTGGCGCCGTGCGCGACTGCGCGGCGATCATTTTGGGATCCAACAAATTTTGATCCAGCTGCAGCCACAAATAATCCAGCGTGTCCTGTGAGCGATTGTGATACGTGATCGTCTCGCGGCCGGTGATGCGGTGCTTCGCTTCATCGAGTTCCACATCGATGACGTAATCCGCCCGCTGCTGCCAATAGCCCGGCCCCGGCGCGCCCGAAGCGCGGCGTGCCGCATCCGGCGTGGGCCACAGATCATCGAGTTGCTTGAAAGGATCCTTCGGCGCGGCTGACAGGGAAAACGCCAGAAGAAGACCCGCCGCGCAAACGCGACGCCAAAAAAGACTGAGTGATTTCAGCATAGGGATGGGTTGGGTTTACCCATTCCCCCCCGAAAAAGCAATGCCGGAAACGGGGCTTGTTTGACAGGGGGCTTTTGAATGAACACAGATGTTCACGATGGACAGGATGAAATTAAATCCTGAATATCCTGCTTATCTGTGTCAGAAAAATGCGATGTCTTAGCGGCTGCGCAACTTGGCCAGCAAATGGAGGATTTCGATGTACAGCCAAACGAGCGTCACCATCAATCCGAATGCACCGATCCATTCCATATATTTGGGGGCACCTTGTTCCGCGCCGTTTTCGATGAAATCAAAATCCAACACGAGATTTAATGCGGCAATGACCACCACGAACCCGCTGAACGCAATCCCGAATGTGCCCGAGCCGTGGATAAATGGAATGTTCACGCCGAACATACCGAGGATGAATGTGGCGAGGTAGATCAACATGATGCCGCCGGTGGCGGCGCACACGCCGAGCTTGAAATTTTCCGTAGCCTTAATGAGCCCGCTGCGATACGCGCCGAGCAGGGCGAACAGCACGCCAAACGTCAGCCCCACCGCTTGCACGACGATGCCCGGAAACATGGCCTCCATAAATGCCGATAACGCACCCACAAACAATCCTTTGAGGATCGCGTAACACGGCGCAGTGATAAATGCGATCGTGGGTTTGAAGTAGGTGACCAGCGCCAAAATCAAACTGCCGATCGCGCCGCCGATCATAAACAATTTCAGCTGCGGATGCATCATCAGCATCCCTTCCGAGTTGGTGCCCTGAAACACCATATTCCAAGTCACGGCCGCTGCCGCCACCAACAGCGTCAGCAGCAGGCCGGTTTTATGCACCGTGCCCATCAACGTCATCCGATCCTCGCCGGTGAGGTCGATGTGGCGGGTAAATGTGGTGTCATTTAAAACAGGATTTCCGGATCGCATCATAATAATTCCTCCAAGTTTTTGCTGAGCGCGCGCCGAGCAGTGATGACGCTACCATCAAATTGCCTTCGCGTCCATCCTCCTCTGAGAGGCGCAGAATTTCCCTCGCCTTCGCCGGCGCACTCGACAACCATCCTCCGCCATGGCCGATTCGCCTTATCTGACCGCCCCGGTGAAAAGCAAGGGCATGCCCAAAGGCATTCCGTACATCATCGGCAATGAGGCGGCGGAGCGGTTTTCGTTTTACGGGATGCGCGCTGTGCTGATGGTTTTTATGACCACCTATCTCATCCAGCCGGGGGGTGCATTGGATGTTTATACAGATCAGGAGGCGAAGAGCTGGGTGCATTTGTTTGTGGCCTCGGCTTATTTTTTCCCAGTGATCGGGGCACTGATCGCGGATGCGTTTTGGGGCAAGTACCGGACAATCATCACGCTCTCGTTGGTGTATTGCGCCGGGCACGGGTGTCTGGCGTTCATGGGGGTGATGGGCGACACGAAGGGATGGTTGCTGGCGGGACTATTCCTGATCGCGGTGGGCTCGGGGGGCATCAAGCCGTGTGTGTCGGCGCATGTGGGAGATCAGTTTGGCAAATCCAACGGGCACTTGCTGAGCAAAATCTTCGGCTGGTTTTATTTTTCAATCAACCTGGGCGCGTTTGCCAGCGGCATGCTCACGCCATTTTTGCTGGAAGCCACCGCGGGCGAAGGGATGGGCGCCAAGCTCTATCCCCACGTGCAATGGTTGGTGGGGACCAAGGGCCCAGGCGAGGTATTGTTCGGGCCTCATTATGCGTTTGGGTTACCAGGCGTTTTGATGGCGCTGGCAACCTGGGTTTTTTGGATGGGCCGCCATAAATTTGTTCACATCCAAGCCCGCGGGAAGGCATATTTTTCAGAAACATTTTCCCGTGACGGGCTCAAGGTCATCGGCCGCATCTGTGTGGTGTTTGCCTTCATCATTGTGTTTTGGTCGCTGTTCGATCAACTGGGCACCACTTGGCTGATCCAAGCCAAAAGCCTGAACCGGGTGATCCCGGAGGGCATCCCGTGGATTGGGGGCCAGGAATTGTTGCCGGCACAAATCTCGGCGGTATTCAATCCGCTGTTCATACTGTTGCTGATCCCGGTGTTTAATTACGGGATTTATCCGCTCATCAACCGGGTATTTCCCCTCACGCCCCTGCGCAAAATTGGCATCGGCCTGTTTGCCATGAGCGCGGCCTTCAGCATGGTGGCGGTGGTGCAAATGGTCGTAGACGGCGGCGGCACCCCACACATGGGCTGGCAAATCCTCGCCTGCGCCCTGCTCACCGCGGCGGAAGTCATGGTTTCCATCACCGGCTTGGAATTTGCCTACACGCAGGCCCCGCGCCAAATGAAGTCATTTGTCCTGGCGCTGTTCCTGCTCACCGTGTCGCTGGGCAATTTTCTGACCGCCGGGGTCACCTGGCTCAACACGGCTGAAGACGGTAATTCTCGGTTAAGCATGACGCAGGAATTATGGTTCTGGGCCGGCTTGATTTTTCTGGTCGCCGCCGTCTTTGTGCCCGTGGCAAAGGCATATCAGCCCAAGGAATACTTGCAGGACGAGGCTGAAGACAGCGAAACTGAGGCCCCGACCGCCAGCTAAATTTCTCGGAAAGACCTGTTGACACGGGGGGGTGTTTCTGGTCTATTCCCCGTCCCTTTTCGCAGTTTTAGGACAATTTTTAAGCTTATGTATGCAGTATTTGAAACCGGCGGCAAACAGTACCGCGCCTCGGCTGGCGAACTCCTGAAAGTGGAGTTGCTCGGCAGTGACAATGGCGCCACGGTAACGTTTGACCGCGTGTTACTCGTGAACAACGACGGCAAAGTCACCATCGGCGCACCCACCGTGGAGAACGCAACCGTCACCGGCGAGGTGGTGGAATCGGAGCGCAAGGACAAGAAGGTCGTCATTTTTAAAATGAAACGCCGCAAGCACAGCCGCACCAAGAACGGCCATCGCCAGCGCCATTCGATTGTGAAGATCACCGACATCAAAGTTTAACCCCGCAGAAAAATGGCACATAAAAAAGGACAGGGCTCCGTTAAGAACGGCCGCGACAGTAACCCCAAAAGCCTCGGGCTCAAAGTGGGCAACCAACAGCTCGTCAACGCCGGCACCATTCTCATCCGCCAACGCGGCACCAAATGGCACAAAGGCGCCAACGTGGGCATCGGCCGCGACCATACGCTGTTCGCGCTGGAAACCGGCCGCGTGATGTTCGACAAAACGCGGGGCAAAAGCCGCGTGAACATCGAGCCAGTGGCCACGGTGCAAAACTAGTCGCCAACAAAATCAAGTTCACGGCGAGGCCCTGTGCCTCGCTTTTTTTTGCCCCGCCAATCATCCCGCAATGTTCATTGACCAAGTCAAAATTTACGCCCGCGCCGGGCACGGTGGGCGCGGTTGCGTCTCGTTTCGGCGCGAATCCTTCGAGCCCATGGGCGGGCCCGATGGCGGCGATGGCGGGCGCGGCGGCACTGTGATCCTCGAGGCCAGTCACGATCTCAATAATTTGATCGCGCAATTTTATGTGCCGCGCCTTATCGCCAAAAATGGCAACCCCGGCGAAGGCGCAAAGAAGACCGGCAAATCCGGCAAAGATATTATCATCAAAGTCCCCTGCGGCACGGTGGTTTGGAAACTGGCCGACCCCACACCCGCCGAAGCGGAAACGGACGGCGACCGCGTGGAAAATTCCGCAGGCGAACAGGCGATGGAAATTGACCTCGAAGCTGATGATGCCCCGCCCGCGCCGGAGCTGGCCATCGGCGAGGAAGCCGAACTCGTCGTGGACCTCACCGAGCACGGTGAGCAATTCATCCTCTGCACCGGCGGACGCGGCGGGCAGGGCAATCATCACTTCGCCACGCCGCGCAACCAAGCACCGCGCCACGCCCAACCCGGCGAACCCGGCGGCGAAGGCAATTATCATTTCGAGCTGCGATTGATGGCCGACATCGGCCTTGTCGGTTATCCGAACGCCGGCAAGAGCACGTTGCTCAACGCCATCTCCCACGCCAAGCCGAAGATCGCCGCGTATCCATTCACCACACTGCACCCGCAAATCGGCGTGGTGGAAATGGACGGCTGGGAACGCTACACGGTTTGCGACATCCCCGGCATCATCGAGGGCGCCCACAACAACGTCGGCCTCGGGCACGCTTTTCTGCGGCACATTCGCCGTTGCCAAACGCTGTGCGTCATCCTCGATATGGCCGGCACGGACGACCGCAATCCGTGCGATGACTACGAAAAAATTCTGCGCGAGCTGGAGCTGTACGACGAAGCGATGCTCGCCGTGCCCCATCTCGTGGCGGCCAACAAAATGGACGAAGATGCGTCCACCGATTACCTCGCCGAATTTCGCCAACGCTTCCCCAAAATCGAAGTCCTCGAAATCATGGCCGCCATCGACGAAGGCGTGCCCGAGCTAAAGGAACGCTTTCGCGAAGCGGCCCGTGCGTAAATCACTTTCACCCATCACTCATTTCCCCTAACCTCCGCGCCCCATGTTACGAGCTGGTATCGTCGGACTGCCCAATGTGGGCAAGTCTACCCTGTTTAACGCACTGACCCGCACCCGCAAGGCGGAGTCGGCCAACTATCCCTTTTGCACGATTGATCCCAACCTGGGCGTCGTCACCGTGCCCGACAAACGCCTTGCGCCGTTGGCCAAAATTGAAAACTCCGAGGAGATGATTCCCGCCGTGTTTGAGTTTGTGGACATCGCCGGATTGGTGGCCGGCGCGTCGCAGGGCGAGGGGATGGGCAACCAATTCCTCAGCCACATCCGCGAGGTGGATGCCGTGGTGCAAGTGATTCGGTGTTTTGAGGATGAGGATATCCATCATGTTGCCGGCAGCGTGGATCCTGTTCGCGATATTGAAACGATCACCACCGAGCTCATCCTGGCTGACCTCGATAGCCTGCGCCGCCAACTACACAAGCTCGAGAAAGACGCCAAACGTGGCGATGCGGACGCCGCAGCCAAACTGGCTGTGGTGCAAAAACTTGAGCCCCATCTGGACGCCGGCAAACCCGCCATCACGCTTGAATTGGAGTCCGAGGAGCAAATCACCGCGCGCGGATTATTCCTGCTCAGCGCCAAGCCTACTATCCTCGCCGCCAATGTGAAAGATAGCGACCTCGCCGAGGCAGATGCGAATCCCTTCGTGCAACAAGTCCGCGACTACGGCCGCGAACATCACGGATGCGATACGGCAATCATCAGTGCCCAAATCGAAAGCGAATTGGCCGACCTCGATGAAGCCGAAGCCGCCGATTTTCTGGCCGACCTTGGCGTGGCCGAAAGTGGCGTGGGCCAACTCATCCGCGCCGCCTATCATTTACTCGGCCTTCGCACCTACTTCACCTGCGGCCCCAAAGAAACGCGCGCGTGGACCATCCGCGTTGGCGACACTGCGCCCCAAGCGGCCGGCGTCATCCACACTGATTTCGAGCGCGGCTTCATCAAGGCCGAAACCGTGGGGTACGACGATCTCATTTCCCACGGCTCCATTTTGGCTGCCAAAGAAAAAGGATTATATCGGCAGGAAGGCAAAGAATACATCGTGCAGGATGGCGATGTGATTTTGTTTAAGTTCAACGTGTGATCGGCGCCTCCAAACGAACAGCACCTTCACTCATTAAAAATCTTGGGCCGCGTTGCCGATTCGCAACAAGCCTTTTCATCGGCGGAATAAGCAATGTGCTTGCCGGGAAGCGTATCCAGGAAAAATATAAATTCCAGTTGCGCTGTCGCGCCGCGTTCGTTCACGAACTTATCCATAATGCCGTTCGGCGTTACCACATTTTTGCCGAGCACGCTCTCCAGTTTGAACTCCAGCAGATCACCAAAGGAATAATACAACAACTCGCTGCACACCAACTTACTTTCATCGGTGAAATCAAATCCAAAATCATAAGCGCGCCCGTGGTAGCCAAACGCTTTATGGATGACTTTACGGATGGCCGCAGTCCTGTCCTCAGGTTTATTAAATATCGGACGCAGCACGGCCACGTAATCCGCGTGCATCGAATGCTCGGCACTGGTGAACACGACGCCCTCGCTTATCGCCTCGATGATCACGCGCGGGTGGCCGTGCTCGGGGCGTTGATGCGCCGCGCGCGCTTCGGCATCGAGCTCGGAATAGTTGATGCCCATTGCTTCCAGTTCCGCGGGCGTGCCCACGTACAGCGCGCAGTGCGGCCAAAAGCCGGGCAGGAATGCGTTGGATAAATACCAGTTGCGCCGTTCGAGTATGATGTCGCCGGGCAGCAGTTGGGTCTTGGGATCGTTAAGCGTCATCTGAATGAGATGCTCGGAGATAAATGGATCGCGCCGGACGATGCGGGTGTCGCCCATGAAGGTGGCCATCATTTTTTGTGCCTCGTAAAACGGCACGTTCACGTCCTGCTCAAGTTGCCGCCCGATGCGCGAAAACCACGCGCGCACTGGATGGAGATCGGTCTCTTTCACCGCGTCCTGTCCGCGATGGATGCGCCCCTCCAGCCAGGTCACATCCGTGCCGGGCAAGCCTTCGCGATCCCAACGCGCGATGTGTTTTTCGAAATGCCCGCCGTAGGTTGCAAATAATTTCAGGTGATGCCGGTCGGTCACGCTGTGGTACACGATTTCAAATTGGCCCGGCTTAAGCCAGCCGGGTTCACCTTCGTTGAGCTTGGCGCGCGCATGATCGTTATCGCGATACTTCGTCACAAACTCCCGGCCCGCCTCCAGCGCCACCGCCGCCGCGGCGTAGCCGGTGAGGAAGCAACGGTCGCGCAGCGTTTCCTCCCGCACTTTTTTGAAGCCGATGTACACCCGCGCCAGATGAATCAGTTCTTTACGATAGCCGATGTAGCGGATGAACAAATGCCGAATTTGCCGGCTTTCCTCCGGTTGATAATCCTCCGTGCCTTCCCGCTTCATGCGATCGGCAATGCGTTGGTGCAGCTCAGCCGAATCCTGCCGCAGATGGTCCATCCCCTCGGCAAGTTTTTTGAGCCGCACCGAATCGCGGTTCAATTGTGTTTCCAACTCCGCGTCGGGAATGTCGGCCAGCATCGAGTGCGCGTTATCAAACGGACTGGGCGGCGGCATCGTCAGGCGGCCAAAATAAAAACTTCCCGCGCAGAGCACGCCCAACCCCACCGTCATCAATGCCGGCCGCATCCAGCGCGGCAGGGGCCGAACGTTCTTGGGACGTTTTTTTAGCCACCGGCCGATGATGACCAATGACCCTCCCGTCGCGCCCACCGCCAGCACGGTGACCGCCCAATGCCACCAAGCGGGCAGCGTCGAAAATGGGCTAACCCGAAACGCCAGCCCGACCAACAATGCCCCCAGCCCCGCCGTGAAGCCCAGCGTCGCGCGGCCGGATTCCCATTCCCACCGTGCGCCCGCGCGCCACAACACTTGCAGCCAGCCCAAGCCCACCGCCGTCACCACCGTGCCCCACCACAGCCGCCAGCCGATCACCGAGGGTTGCACCCGCCAGCTTTCGCTCCACACCAATAATTGGAAAAAAATCTGCGACGCCGCCACAAAACTGAGGGCCGCTATTCCTAATCGCGTGAGCCGTCCGTCCAACGGATGCGCCATCCGCGCAAACGCCGCACCCGTCAGAACGCCAAACGCGCAAAACGCCAGCTGCCCCATCGGTGCTTGAAACCGCCCCAATAAAAACCCACCCAACAGCAACAGCAGCAAAACCAAAACGGCGCTCCACTGGATCATCCGATACCAAGGCCGCCAAATCAGTGATTTGTCCGGTTGAGACATCACCGGAGGGTAAAGGACAAAGCCCCCATTACCAATTCCCAATTGGAGGGTTGGGATACACGAATCGTGTCCCCGCCTTGAAATTCGCAGCGAACCCTTTACCCTCGGCGCCGATGCAATTTTGTTTAAACACCAGCACCATCAAGCCGCAGCCGATTCTTAAAAAAATCGAATTGGCGGGCACTGCCGGTTACGACGGCATCGAGCTTTGGCTCAATGACATTTACGACCACATCGGCCGCGGCGGTGAGGTTAGCGATGTGGAAAACGCGTTGGCCGATCACGGCCTCATCGTGCCCAGCGTCATCGCCATCCGCCAATGGGGCGATCAAGACGGCTGGGAATTCGAGCTGGTGAAAGATGAAGCGCGACGGCGCTTTGCACTGGCCGCACGATTGGGCGCGCCGTACATCGTCGCCACGCCGCCGCTTGAACTGGCACGACAGGATCACCTGCCCGCACGCTACCGCGACCTATTGCAAATCGGCCGCGAGGAGGGCATCCGGCCCACGTTCGAATACATCAGTTTTTTCAAAAGCGTTTACAATCTTGCCGATGCCTGGCGCATCGTGCAGGAAACCGATGACGAGGATGCCACACTCATTCTTGATGCCTTTCACACGTGGAACAGCAGCTCGGATTTGGAGTTGCTGCGCGATATCCCCGCGGAAAAAATCAGCCATTATCACATCGACGACGCGCATCCCGACAAAGCCGCGGGCACTCAAACCGATCCGGACCGGGTCATGCTTGGCGAAGGTCAAATCGATCTCGCAACAGAAATTTCCGGGTTAAAGGAAATTGGCTACGACAAAACGATGAGTCTGGAATTGTTCAACGCAGAGGCGTGGGAGAAGGATCCGCTGGAGGTGATTACGATTGGTTTGGAACGAATGCAGGCGCTTTGGGCAGCTACTTAAAATAGTACATCATAAACACCGCACTGGCCGCCAGCAGCCCGGCCCAAAATCGGTCTTCACGCAGCAGGCTGTACGCGCGTCCTTTGGCCGCAGCGGTGAGCACCACCTTGAAGAGCGAATCCATAAACATCATAAACGTCCATACCCCCGCCACCATACCCGCGGCCATGGGCGAAATCAGTTGACCCGTCATCAGCACCCCCAGCATCGCGTACACCAGCATCGACCCCAGCAGCTTCATACCAAAATGTTGCAAATCAGCCGGCCGAATTAGGTTGAGCCCCGTCCAAGTCATCCTGCTCTTAGCCTCATCCGGTTCTTCGTTGCCGACAAACATCCGGTAAAATCCTGCCCCGCATAGCGCACAAATGAGACAGAGCATCGCGCCCGACATCATGAAATGATGCCCGCCCATCCAATCGGTCATCGCCGAGGAATACAGAAAAATGCAAAACATGGACAATACGCCCGCCAAGATGAGCGTGCCGGCTTTTCGCTGGAAATCACTCGCGCGTGCCAGGTTGCTGATCGCCGCATTGGCGATCAAGGCGAAGATAAAGGCCATGAACACGCTATGGAAAAAATTCAATTCGTAGCCGAAAAATCGGGTGACGCCGGGGCTATCCGACCAAACCGCCACGTAAAAGGAAGGCAACCCATACGACACCACCACGCCCGTGATGATCGAGGCAAAACCGCCCGCGGCCGTCGCGCCGCGCCACAGCATCCCCAGCAAGAATGCCGCCACCACGCCCGCCACCAACCGGCTTTGATGCTTGGCTACATAAGTGAAAAAGGGCTCTTTGGAGTTGGGATCAAAGACCGCAATCGTCAGCAACGCCGCCCCCGCCACCATCGCCACAATCAACCAACGGCCGACACGCACCAATTGTTCATCGGTGGCTTCGGGGTTGATGAATTTTTTGTAAAAATCAAACGTGATCAGCGTGGAGGCGGAGTTGAGCATGGAATCCACGCTGGAAAGGATTGCTCCAATCAGTCCGGCGGCCACCAGCCCCACCAAGCCCGGCACCGCCAGCGGCGCCACTACTTCACGCAACAGCATGGGGAAGGCCGTATCCCCATCGAGCGTGACCCCCGGCATGGTTTGCTTGAATAAATAATACGCCGCGATGCCCGTACCGATGGAGACAAAGGGGATGAGCAGTTTGAAAAAACCTGCCGTGATAATGCCCGCGCGCGCGTCTTTGAGCGACCGCGCCGCCAGCGCGCGCTGCACGACGAATTGGTTGGCGCCCCAATAATACATATGCAGCACCATCAATCCTGAGAGCATGCCCGTCCACGGCCGTTGCGGGTGATCGCTCGGCAAATACAAATGCAGCATGTCTTTACCCTGCACCACTTTGTCCAACTCACGGCCTTCGTCGAATTTCACCATCGTAGCCCAACCGCCAATGAGATCGTGGTTAAACGTGCACCACGCCACGATCAACATGCCCAGCAAAATGAACACGGACTGAATCGCATCAGTCACAATCACCGCCCGCAGGCCGCCCACCACCGTGTACACCCCCGCCACCAACGCCATAATGATCACTCCGGCGACGTAATAGCCTTGATTGATTTGGATGCTTTGCCCCGCTTGCACTGCCGCCTTCATTTGCTCCGGTTCGGCCAATAAAATATTCACCGCGCGCGAGCCCACATAAAAAGCCGGCAAAATCATAATCAACACAATGATCACCAGCATGATTAGCGCGTACGCCATGCGGCTGCGGTCATCAAAGCGGCGAGCAAGATAATCGGAGAGCGTGTACACGTGCAGCTTGCGGTACATCGGCAGGAAAAAATAACAGAGCATCAATAAGCCCGCGATGGCGGTGATCTCGAATTGGCTCTCCACAAAGCCGAGCGTGAAGCCGATGGCCATGAATCCCACCATGTGGTTGGCCGAAACATTAGTGCCAAACACCGAACCGGCCACGCCCCACCACGGGATGTCTTTATCGGCAAGAAAATAGCTTTGCGCAGAATCACTCGACTTGCGGCCGGCCCACAGGCCCACGGCCATCACTGCCAGCAGCGAGCCGAAGAATACCACGAAATCTGTTGTCGAGAGTATGCCGTCCATAGTCGAAAGCTGTGCGCAGCGTGCCTGATCGCCACTCCAAATCCAAGCCTCGGTTGATGACAACACGCCCTGCGCGTGCTATCCTTGTTGATGCCCGAAACCCTCGCAGATTGGTTGCGCGGAGCTGAACGGATTCTGGTCTTCACTGGCGCGGGCATTTCCACGCCCAGCGGCATTCCCGCATTTCGCGGCAAGGGCGGCATTTGGACCACGCGCCAGCCGGTGTATTATCAGGATTTCATGGAACACGCGGAATCTCGCATCGAATATTGGGAATACAAACTCGATATGTGGGAGGAACACGCCGACGCGAAGCCCAATGTCATTCACGAAAGTATCGTCCGTCTCGAGCAGGCGGGCAAAGTTGAGTTGGTCGTCACCCAAAACATCGACGGCCTCCACCGCGCCGCCGGCACGAGCGACGATCAACTCGTGGAAATCCACGGCACCGGCACGCTCGCCGAATGCCAAACCTGCGGCGCGCGCGATCCCGTCGAGGCCAGCTTCGCGCAATTCAAGCAATCCCACCAACCGCCCGTCTGTGAATGCGGCGGCTACCTCAAGCCCGCCACCATCAGCTTCGGCCAACCCCTCCGCGAGGACGACCTAACCCGCGCCTTCGCGGCAGCCGCAGCCAGCGACCTCGTCATCGCCCTCGGCTCCACCCTCTCCGTCAGCCCCGCCAACGCCATCCCCCTCGCCGCCGCCCAAACCGGCGCGCCGTACGTCATTATCAACCGCGACGAAACCGACCACGACACCCTCCCGCAAGTTTCACTTCGCCTCACCGGCAACGTCGAAGCCATATTCCCGCCAGCGGTTGATGATGCCCTGACGGATTAAGCGCCGACCCGCCCTTGCCGCAATCCCAGAAACAACTTGCCCCGTCTGAATGACTGCTGCAAACTCCCCGTCAACCCATTCAGTAAAATATGAAACGCATTCTTTCGATCATCCTTTTTATTTTCCCAATCGCAGTCGTGATCGCCGCCCAAACACCGCTGTGGATTTGGCCGGACCAAGCCCAGATCAATGGCGACGTGGTTTACTTCCGCAAAACCATCGAGCTGCCCGCCGGCAACGTGAAGAGCGCGAGATTCGAGGGGACCGCCGACAATGGCTTCACCCTGTTCGTCAACGGCAAACAAGTTCTGGCAGGCGGCAACTGGGGCACGTACTACACGACCGACGTGTCCAAGCTGCTGCGCGCGGGAAACAATGTGATCGCCGCCGAGGGGCGAAATGAGGGCAGCCCGGCGGGATTCGTGGCGCGACTGACGGTTGATATCGACGGCAAAAAGACCGTCGTGGTCACCGACACTTCGTGGCAAACCACGCGCAAAAAAAGCAAAGGCTGGGAGACGGCGGCGTTCAAGGCAGAAGGCTGGAAAAAACCCTTTGTCACCGGCAAAATGGGCGGCGCGCCTTGGGGCGATGTGTTCGCCGGCAAAGCAAAGGGCGGCGATGACACGGGCGCCGCATCCATCAAACCAGCCAGTGGCGAGATTGAAGTAGCCGAAGGTTTCAATGCGGAGCTGCTTTACACCGTGCCGAAGGGTGAGCAAGGCTCGTGGGTTTGCCTGTGCGTGGACGACAAAGGCCGACTCATCGCCAGTGACCAGGGCGGCAAAGGGCTTTACCGTATCGATGTCTCCGGCAAGGAAGCGAAGGTGGAAAAACTCGACATCGCCATCACGTCCGCACAGGGATTGCTGCACGCATTCGGCAGTTTGTGGGTGAACGTGAACGGCGGAGGCGCGGGCGTGTATCGCTTTACTGACACCAACGGCGATGGGAATTACGACAAAAAAGAAACCATCAAATTACTGGAAGGCGGTGGCGAACACGGGCCGCACGGGTTGGTGCTCAGCCCGGACAAACAACACATTTACGTCATCGCCGGCAACCACACGAAATTGCCAAAAACCGACAGCTCGTTGGTGCCGGAAGTGTGGGATGAAGATCTGCTTTTGAAACGGTTGCCCGATGCCAACGGCCACGCCCGCAATATCCGTGCGCCCGGAGGTTGGATTGCGCGCTTCGGCCCCGACGGCAAAAACTGGGAGACCGTCGCCATCGGTTTCCGCAATTCCTACGACATGGCCTTCAACCTCGATGGCGAACTGTTCGCGTATGATTCCGATATGGAATGGGACGCCGGCGCGCCGTGGTACCGCCCCACCCGCCTTTACCACATCACCAGCGGCGCGGAATTCGGCTGGCGCACCGGCACCGGCAAATGGCCCGCGTGGTATCCCGACGCCCTACCGCCGGTTTACGACATCGGCCCCGGCTCGCCCGTGGGTGTCACCTCCGGCCTCGGCGCCAAGTTTCCTGAAAAGTATCAAAAAGCCATCTATTGCCTCGACTGGACTTACGGCACCATCTCCGCCATGCACCTCAAGGCCGAAGGCGCATCGTACAGCGGCACGCGCGAAGAGTTCGTGGCCAGCAGCCGATTCCGCCTCACCGACGCCGTCATTAACCCAAAGGACGGCGCGATGTATTTCACCATCGGCGGCCGCGGCCAGCAAAGTGCACTCTATAAAGTAACGTACACCGGCAAGCAAAGCACCGCGCCTGCAAAAACCAAATCGCTGCACGCCGACGACCGTGCCGCCCGCTACTCGCTCGAAGCCCTGCACACCCGTAAAGCCGGCGCGGTGGTGAGCGCGTGGAAACATCTCGGCAACCAAGACCGCCACCTCCGCTGGGCCGCGCGCGTGGCCATCGAGCATCAGCCCGTCTCCGAATGGGCCGACGAAGCGTTGAGCGAAAACGACCCGCAAGCCGCGCTCACCGCCCTCTGCGCCCTCGCGCGGCTCGGGGATAAATCATGGCAACCCAAACTGTTAGCCGCACTGAACAAGCTCGATTGGGAGACGCTAAACATCGGCCAGCGCGCCGAGCTGCTGCGCGTGTATCAACTCGCGTTCATTCGCATGGGCAAGCCGAGCGAGGATGACGCCGCCGCCGTGGAGAAGAAACTCGACGCGGTCTTTCCCGCGCCAGTGAATTTGCTTAACTACGAGCTGGTCACGCTGCTCGTGTATCTCGAGTCACCCAACGTCATCGCCAAGACGCTGAAGTTGCTCGCGCAATCCACTGACCAATCCAAGTACGACTGGGCCGAGAGTTTACTTTCGCGCAACTCCGGCTATGCGCGCGCCTTCGCCGCCGCCGCCGCCAGCCCGCCCCAGCGCGATCAAATCCATTATGCCAAAGAGCTGCGCAACCTCGGCACGCACTGGACCTCCGGGCAACGGCTCGAGTATTTCCGATGGTTTCGCAAGGCGGAAAAATTCCGGGGCGGCAACAGCTTTGCGAAATTCCTGAAAAATTTCCGCAACGAAGCCCTCGCCCACGCGCCGCAGGCCGAGCACGCCACCATCAACGCGCTGCAACAGGAAACCATCGAGACGGGCCCGCCGTTTCCCATCGACGTCACCGTAAAAATCGGCGTCACCAATCCGCTCAAATTCGACAAGGCGGAGTTCAGCGTGAAACCCGGCGCGGCCGTCGCGCTCACCTTTACGAACAACGACACCATGCCGATGATCCATAACCTCGTGCTCATCCAACCCGGCGCGCGTTTCGAAATTGTCGCCGCCGCCGCCGCCATGGGCGCCACCGGTCTCGTCAAAGAATTCGTCCCCAAGAGCGACAAAGTCATCGCCCACACCCCGCTCGTCCTCCATCGCAACACAGTCACACTCTATTTCAAAGCCCCCACTAAACCCGGCAACTACGAATACCTCTGCACCTACCCCGGCCACGGCCTCACGATGTGGGGGACGATGCGGGTGAAATAATTTTCTTTTGCATCCCGCCCAAATTAGCCCAGAGTTTTCTCACTATGAAAATCATCGGTCTGATTATTGCCACCGCCGCCCTCATTGTGGCCTCCACCGGCTGCATGTCCCTCGAAGCCCGCGGCAAAGGCACCCAATCCGGCCTGTACCCCGGAATCAAAGCCGGCACGGAATACAATAAAGGCGCGGCCAACGCCACCGGCCTTGGCTCGGCAATGGGCCCCGCCATCGTCACCATAGATCGGCCTTTTAGCTTCGCGCTGGACACCGTGCTGTTGCCGATCGACCTCCTCGGCTCCATCTTCGGCGGCAAAAAAGAAAAGGCCGCCGAACCTGAACCCCCGCAGCCGGAACCCGCGCCGCAACCGTAACGCCAACGAATTTTATGCCCACCGTCCTTCGCATCAAGGGGTATCAGTTTATTTTTATGCGCAAGATGGACAGGAGCCCCCGCACATTCACATCATCAAGTCCGGCTGTGATTGTAAACTGTGGCTCGATCCCGTGCGCTTGGCGGTGAACCACGGTTTCCGCCCGCACCAATTGCGCGAAGCGATTCGTTTGACAGAAGAGCACGAAACTTTATCTTGAGCAGGTGGAATGAATTCTTCAGCCGACAAAATTAAAGACATCCGCGTCACGCGCGAAACATTGACGGTCACCTTGGCTGACGGTCGCGTGATGGCGGTTCCGATGTCACCCTATCCCACGCTGCAACACGCCAAGCCAGCCGCGCGCAAGGATTGCAAACTCCTCGGTGCCGGCTACGGCATCGAATGGCCAAAACTGGATTATCACTTGAGCGCCGAAGGCCTACTGAATGGTTGGCTGGAACCAGCAAGTTTGCAAATTGCCGCGCCCGAAGAGGCTTAATCGCCCAATCCAGTCTCGACTTCCCCTCCGTTTTCCGGTGACTTAACCACTCGCCGCTTAATCTTATTTCAACAAACCATGCCACTCACATCTGTTAAACAACTCAAGACTGTCAAAAAAAATGTGCGCAAACACGTGGACGCCGCGCTCGAAGCAACGGGCGGGCTATTGCGACTCGCGCCGACTTGGGTGCCGCGGTCGTTTTTGCAGCCGGGCTTGCGGCTTAAACTACATCCGGATGACACGTACGCTTACGGGCTCAATCGCGGCGGCATTGATGAGCGTTGGTTTGGCTCCACCACCGAGGCGGCCAATGAAGGGCGCGTGCCGGACGAGGGCCTCAGCTACGTGGTGCACGGGCGTAACCGATTCACCCTGCGCGATGCGGTGGCCGAGTGCGGCGCGGAGATCATCGGCAAGCGCATTTGGAACAAGTACGGCAAGTGGCCAGTGTATTCGAAGTTTTTTGATAACATGGGGCCCATCCCGCATCACATGCACCAAAGTGCCAAACAGGCGAAACTGGTCGGGCAGGAAGGCAAGCCGGAGAGTTATTATTTCCCTCCGCAACACAACAACGTGGGCAACAATTTTCCGTACACCTTCATGGGCCTCGAGCCGGGCACGACCAAGGCGCAAGTGCGCAAGTGCATCGCGGATTGGAACAAAGGCGACAACGGCATCCTCGACCTCAGCCGCGCGTACCGCCTCAAGCCCGGCACCGGTTGGCTCATCCCGCCCTGCATTTTGCACGCGCCCGGCAGCCTCTGCACTTACGAGCCGCAATGGGGCAGCGACGTGTTCGGCATGTACCAAAACCTCGTCGAAGGCCGCGAGGTCCCGTGGAGTTTGCTGGTGAAAGACATGCCCAAGAGCAAACACAAAGACATCGATTTCATCGTCGACCAACTCGACTGGGCCGGCAACGTGGACCCGAATTTCAAGGACAACCATTACCTCGAGCCCATCCCCGTGGCCGACACGCGCAGCGAAGGCTACGTCGATCGCTGGATCGTGTACGGTCGGATCAAGCGCGAACAGCTCTTCACCGCCAAGGAACTCACCATCGATCCCGGCACCAAGTGCACCATCAAAGACAAAGGCGCGTGGGGCGGCATCTGCGTCCAAGGCAAAGGCACCATCAACGGCCAACCCTTAAACAGTCCCAAACTCATCCGCTTCCACGAGCTGACCGAGGACGAATATTTCTGCACCGAAGCCGGGGCCAAGGCGGGGGTGACCTTCGAGAACACCAGCGCCACCGAGCCCCTCGTGCTCCTGCGCTACTTTGGCCCCGAGGTCAACAAAGACGCCCCCGCGATCGGAGATTACCGCGAGCGGAAGTTTGATTAAAAAGAAGACCGCTAATTCTCTGGCGTAATAATTCCTGCTTCGATGAGTTTCTTCACGATGGCCTTTGACAGTGCCTCGTGGCCTTCGGCGCGGAGGTGGCTTCGGTCGGAATAGAGGGGCTCGAAATTCAAACTTCCAAAAACCTGTTTCATCGACAGGTGAAGCACTCCTCTGCGCACGTGGCTTTCCGCAATTTTCTCCAGCCCGTTATCCTCCAAGCGCCGGGCTTTGTTTACGTCTTCCATTTTGTAGGCCTGCGTAATTAGTAGGATGGGAATTTGTTTCGAGGCGGCAGCTTGGGTGCTTTCACCGGTTATTTTTGTTACCAATTGATTCCACCTTTCCAAAGCTCCCGCTGCTGACATCGCCACAATTTCGGCATCAGCATCATTTTTTGCGTGCTTCATTCGGATAGAGGCGGGGATCCATTTCCATAAAACTTTTTCAGTTTTCATTTCATACAGGCGCCTCAGTGCTCTGCTTTTCATTGGCCAGTTTCTTGGGTGCCAGGAATCAAACTCGGTGCTTCGCAGGAATTCCCTTTCATCTTCAAATTCATTGGAGTTGTTGATGTGCAATATGATTAAATCTGGTTTGTATTTAAGCGAATGCGCCAATGTCAGATGTTTCCGCCGGGCCCCGTGGCCTCCGATGCCGAGGTTGATGCTCTCGGCCGAGATGCCCTGACCTTTCAGGTTTACGGCGATTTGGCCTGCGTAGGAGCTTTCCACGCTGGAGCCTCGCGTGACGGAATCGCCAACCACAAAAATTCGGAATACCCCCTCGGACGGTTCGATGGCGAACGACTGGGGCCGGAAGCGGCGACCGCCAGTACGCTTGAGGTTTACTTGCCCGTCTGATTCGACGAAACCTGCCGAGGGGTGGAAACCGTATTCAAACCTGCCTGACATATTCTCCTTAAAAAAGACGCGCACGGCCAACTCCACGGCAATCAACAGGCACAGTCCGATGAGGAAGGCGGGTGTGAATAGGGATTTATTTTTCATGGCGCTTAAAATTGGAAATAAATAAATTCCTGGTCATTCACCATAGAGGTGACAGTCAGAACAAACAGCAGCAAATAAATGATGCCTCGCGTAGCCCAATGATGCAGATCCAGTGATGCTTCATCACGTTCCTTGAGTGTTGCCCATTGCAGCAGCAGCAATGGGCCTATGTGCAGCAGCAGCCAACGGGCCGGCTTTTCCCATTCCATTGCGCCGGCCACTTGCCATTGGAAAATGCCGGTGAACCATAAGATTAATTCGGCACCTGATTCAGCACGGAATATCGCCCAACCCACCAACGTGAGGATGCACATAAAAACCCAACACGCCAGCTTCGCTAAACTCCCCGATTCGGATGCGCGCTGCCAATGGGATGAGAAATGAAATGCCATCAACAAACAGGCGTGGTATGCGCCCCATAAAATAAATTTCCAAGCTGCGCCGTGCCACAATCCGGCGAGCACCATTGCGATGGTGAGATTTCTGCAGGTTTGCCAATCGGTACTGCGGTTGCCGCCGAGCGGTATATAGACGAAATCTCGAAACCAAGTTGAAAGGGTGATGTGCCATCGCCGCCAAAATTCGGATGGGTTGAGGGCGAAATAGGGGAAGCGGAAATTTAGTGTCAGCTCAATGCCCAAGAGGCGCGCCGATCCACGGGCAATGTCACTGTAGCCAGAGAAGTCTCCATAAATTTGAAAGGCAAACGCAATCACACCCAGCAAGGCCCAAGGGGTGTTTAACTCAGGATGGCCGGACGAAAATACGTGGTTGGCGATGATGGCGCAGTTATCCGCTACAAACAGTTTTTTGAAAAATCCCACCAGCAACAGTCGGAGTCCGATATGCATATGGCCCATATCCCATTTTGCCGGAGCGATCAATTGTGGGAGCAATTTGGTGCTGCGCTCGATGGGGCCGGCGATCAATTGCGGAAAAAATGCCAGATAAGTTGCGAAGGTGATAAAGCAATCTGTGGGTTCCGTTTTTTTATTTTTGATATCAACGATGTAGCTGATGGCTTGGAAGGTGTAAAATGAAATGCCCACGGGAAGGATGATGTGGGTGAGCGTCCAACTGGATGAAAACCCGAGTTGCCCCACCCAGTTGCCGATTGATTCCGCAAAGAAATTGAAATACTTGAAAAATCCGAGCAATCCCAAGTTGATGCCGAGTGCCAGCCATAAATACCCTTTCCGGCGGGCTGATTCTAAGGAAAACGTTCCAATGAAACGGTTTGCAGCGAGCATCAAGGGGAGGAATGAAAATGCCACCATCAGGATTCCGTTGGAAACAGTTTTACCTTGGAAACCAAAAATCGCGCATACCGCGAGCCATACCCCGGGCAGCACGGCGAGGGTCGCTATTTTTCCAATGGATTTTTGCCGATTGGCGATCCCGAGTCCGCAAAGATAATAAGTGGTGCTGGAAGCGAGCAGCAGCGCCACAAAGCGCACGTCCCACGCAAGATAGAATAGATAACTGGCGGCGAACAAAAGCCGAATGCGCCACGGCTGCGGTGAAATCCAAAATAAAACAAAGGCCGCGAGAAGAAGGCAGCCGTATTCCAGTGAAATGAAATTCATTCGATAGGCGCAATTGACATCCCCGGAATGTGTGAGTCAAGAATTTGTTGGCTACACGATGACGGCTCCGCAGCCAGTCTTCTAATTTCCGGAGGCTTTTTCTTGTGTAGCACCCTCAAGGCGTGCATAGTCCCCGGCTCCTCGGGAGGGGACATCATGGAGCTAATCCGTAACATTGCAATTATTGCGCACGTGGATCATGGGAAGACCACGTTGGTGGACTGTTTTCTCAAGCAATCGGGGACCTTTCGTGCGAATCAGGCGATCGCTTTGGAGGAGCGGATCATGGATTCGATGGATCTGGAGCGCGAAAAGGGCATCACGATCACGGCAAAAAATGCGGCATTCGAGTTTCGCGGGCATCATGTGAATATTGTGGACACGCCGGGGCACGCGGATTTTGGCGGCGAGGTGGAGCGGTCGCTGAGTATGATTGATGGCGTGTTGTTGCTGGTGGATGCGAAAGAAGGGCCGCAGGCGCAGACGCGGTTTGTGCTGCGCAAGGCGTTGGAGGCGGGCGCGCAGCCGATTGTGGTGATCAACAAAATCGACCGCGACCACGCGCGGCCGGAATGGGTTTTGGATCAGGTATTTGAGCTCTTCATCGCATTGGGCGCCACGGATGCGCAGTTGGATTTTCCGTATATTTACGCCAGCGCCAAGGATGGCTACGCGACGACGGATCACACAAAACTCGGCGGTGAAATGACGCCGCTCTTCGAGATGATCGTCGACCGCGTGCCAGCGCCAACGAGTGATGCGGGCGAAGGCTATCGCCTGGCGGTGGCCAATGTGAGCTACTCGGATTATCTCGGCCGAATTGGGTTTGGCAAAATTCGCACGGGCACCATTCGTGTGGGCGATCCACTTTTTGGTTTGCGCGGCGATGCGGAACCGGTGGCGGGCAAGGTGACGGCGCTATTTCATTTTGAGGGGCTCAAGCAAATCCAAATCGAGGAAGCCCACGCCGGCGACATCGTGGGCGTAGCGGGCTTGCCGGATATTTTAATTGGCGAAACGCTCGTGGACAGCCTCGATCGTCCGGCGTTGCCTTTTAAGCCCATCGATCCGCCGACCATTAAAATGGCCTTCGCGGTGAATGACGGTCCGCTCGCGGGATTGGACGGCAAAAAAGTCACCGCCCGTAGCATTTGGGAACGCCTCGAACGCGAGGGGCGTGCGAATGTTTCGCTGCAAGTTGCGCAGACGGATAACAGCAAAATTTTCCACGTCACCGGTCGGGGCGGAATGCAGATCGCCGTGCTCATCGAACAAATGCGGCGCGAAGGTTTCGAGGTGCTTGTGAGCCGTCCCGAGGTGCTGAAGCATCAGGACGAAAACGGCAAGTGGCTCGAGCCGATTGAAAAAGTTTTTCTCGAAGTACCGCAGGACTCCGTGGGCGACGTGATGGAAGCGCTCGCCACGCGCAAAGGCAACGTCACCGATATGTCTCCCGCCGGCGACCGCATGACGCTCGAGGCGCTCGTGCCCACGCGCGGGCTCATCGGCTTCGAGGTCGAGCTGCTCAACTTCACGCGCGGCGAAGGCATCATGAGCCATCTTTTCCATGAGTACGCGCCGGACACCGGCGACATCCCCGCGCGCCGCACCGGCGCACTCGTCAGCATGGAAGATGGCACCGTGACCGCTTACGCGCTCGACACCCTCCAAGGCCGCGGCCGGATGCTCATCGTCCCCGGCGATAAAGTTTACAAAGGAATGATCGTCGGCGAAAACGCTCGAGACAACGACTTGCCCGTGAACCCCATCCGCGCCAAGCACCTCAACAACTTCCGTTCCCAAGGCGACGGCAAAGGCATTATATTAAATGCCCCGATGATCCTCAGCCTTGAGCGCGCGCTCGAATACATCGCCCCCGACGAATACGTCGAAGCCACCCCGAAAACCCTCCGTCTCCGCAAAAAAATCCTCAACGAACACGACCGCAAACGCTCCGAGAAACAACGCTCGCTGCAATTGGCGTAATTCAGAACGCCGTTGCACTTCGTAGCATTTTGGAGTTGAACGCAGCCGCTGGGTTGCTACCTTGGCCGCCGTTTCCATGTGTTTAATCAACTAAACTTTTTATGAGCAAATCCCCAAAACTTCATAATGCCATGTGGCCCGGACTCGTCGGCAAAGGCGACGACGAAGGCCAGGAGCCGCCAATCAGCCTCGAGCATATGCTCGACCTCACCGCCGCCGCCGAAGTGGACGGACAGAAATTTGATGGCATCGATTATTTTTTGTTCCTGCCGCACACCAATCCCGAGGCCACCGATGATGAGCTGAAAAGCATCGCCGACCTCATCGTCGGCAAAGGCTTCGACATTGGCTCGCTCGTCGCGCCCATTTGGCCGGGCACCGTGGGCGATTCGGCGATGGGATCGGCCGAGCAGCGCGGAAAGTTTCTCGACGCAGTGAAAATGGCTTGTCGCATTGCGAAAATTTTCAACGAACACGGCGCACGCAAGTACGGCGTCATCCGCATCGACTCCGCAGAATTCGGCGTCGAGAAATGGCGCGAAGATTCCACCGCTAACACTGCGCAAATCGTGGAGACCTTTAAAGAAGCCGCGACCATCGCCGCCGGCCACGGCGAACGCCTCGCTGCCGAAGGCGAGATTTGCTGGGCCGGAATGCACAGTTGGAAAGATATGCTCGACGTCCTCGAAGGCGTGGGAATGCCCGAGGCGCTCGGCTTCCAGGCCGACCTCGCACACACTTATCTTTATACGCTGGGCTACAATGCCCCTGAGCACGCCCTCGTGCAGGAAGGCTACAGCGACGAAGAGTTCTGGCCCGCGTACGAGAAGATGACGGATGCCCTCCGCCCGTGGACCATCGACTTCCACGTCGCCCAAAACGATGGCGAAGTGCACGGCGCCGGCGACCACGACAAGACCGGCAAACACTGCCCCGCCGATGACCCGAACGGCAAACTCGACATCACAAAATGCTCCGGCTACTGGCTCAAGGACGCCGCCGACCGCGGCATCCAACACATCTGCTGGGACGGCTGCATGTTCCCCAACGCCACACTCGAAAACCCCGAAACGTGGAACACCATCCTCAAAGCCATGATCGACGTCCGCGACGCGCACGGCTGGGAATAATCTTTTGAAATAATGAGCGAAAAAAAATCACTTAACATCGGGCTCGTCGGTTACGGCTTTATGGGCCGCACTCACACGAATGGTTACAAGCGCGTGAGCGACTTTTTTCCGGACCTCGGCCATCGGCCGGTGCTCAAGGCCGTTTGCGGCCGCACGGAAGATCGCACCAAAGCCTTCGCCGAACAGTGGGGCTACGAAAGTTTTGAAACCGATTGGCGCGAGCTGCTCAAGCGCGATGATATCGACGCCATCGACATTTGCACACCCAACGATCAACACGCCGAGGTGGCCATCGCCGCCGCCGAAGCGGGCAAGATGGTGCTGTGCGAAAAACCCCTCGCCCGCACCGCTGACGAAAGTTTGCCAATGGTCGCCGCCGTCGAGAAAGCCGGCGTCCCGAATACGGTTTGGTATAATTACCGCCGCGTGCCAGCCGTCACGCTTGCCAAACAAATTATCGACAGCGGCAAGCTCGGCCAGATTTTTCATTACCGCGCCAACTTCCTGCAGGACTGGACCATCAGCGCCGACCTCCCGCAAGGCGGCGAAGGCTTGTGGCGATTGGACGCCGCGGCCGCCGGCAGTGGCGTCACTGGCGACCTGCTCGCCCACTGCATCGACACCGCTCTGTGGCTCAATGGCAGCATCGCCGACGTGTCCGCCGTCACCGAGACGTTTATTAAAGAACGCGTCCACACTGCCACCGGCGAGAAACAGGAAGTCACCATCGACGACGCCTGTCTTTTCCACTGCCATTTTAAAAATGGCTCGCTCGGCTTGTTTGAGTCCACCCGCTACGCCCGCGGACACAAGGCGCTGTACACCTTCGAGATCAACGGTGCCGATGCCTCTATCCGCTGGGATTTGCACGACCTCAACCGGCTCGAGTTTTTTGACCACAGCGATGAGTCCACCACCCGCGGCTGGCGCAGCGTGCACATCACCGACGGCGACATGCCCTATATGGACAAGTGGTGGGTGCCCGGACTGTGCATCGGCTACGAACACACATTTGTGCATCAAGTCGCCGATTTCCTCGGCAGCCTCGACAGCGGCAAACCGTGCAACCCAACCTTCCGCGACGCCCTCGAAACTGCCCACGTCTGCGACGCCGTCCTCGCCTCCGCCAAGGACCGCGCATGGAAAGACGTATAAGCCAAACCCATTAACAACCCGCGCCCGCAATTGCCGGCGCGGGTTTTTTGTGCCCTTGTGCAAACCCCAATGAGTGCTAGCTTTCGCTTATGTCGCAAACGGTCCCATTGGACGAAATGACGATGGATAAAAAACCCCGATTGGTTGAAAGAGCAACTGCATCGCTGCGTCAAATGAAACATAGAATTTCGAAATGAAACTGACACTTATGACCGCGACGATTTTGATGTCTTTGTTTTGGGCAAACTTTCAGACATCTGCCGGCGAGCCGCACACCGATTTGCCCAAGGCACTGGCCGAGGCCAAGGCGCATCACAAGCCTGTGTTCATTTACGTTTATGATTCCATCTGAGGACGCTTTTGCCGGGCCTTGGAAAGGAAACCGGAGGCGGACCGTGCGTTCGCGAAACTGACACCCAAATTTGTGGTTCTGCATTTCGATACCCGGAATGGACGCGCGCCTCACGGGGATCGGCTGAAAGTAAAACGCAACCAAACTTACGCCATTGTGCTGAGCTCCGATGGCACAGAAATCGCCCGCACCGACAAGCCCGCCGACCTCAAGCCAGTGGTGGTGCTAATGAAAAAAGCGTTGAAGAAAAAATGACCCTCGCTGCAAACCCCACCTGTTTATGACAAGAAAAGGTCGATAAACGTGCGGTTTTGAAAAAATTGAGTTGAATGCACCCTGCCCTTTATGGCGTCTTATCCCTCCCGCACTTAAATTAGGGAAACAAACTAAGACACAAATACGAAACCATGCTGAAACACGTTTTTACAAAAACACTGATAGTGGCCGCCTTTTTGACAGGCATCGCCGTGACCACCCAAGCCGCGCCCGCACAAAAAATGTGCCCGCTAATGATCGAAGACGAAATCGATGAAGAAGAGTTCGTCGTGTACAAAGGTGTCAAAGTCTACACCTGCTGCGGCACATGCAAAAAACTTTGGGCCCAAAACCCGGATTACTACGCCGTAGTCAGCGTCGAGCAAGCCCCGCAGCTCAAAGCCGTGGCCTCCAAAACCATCAAGCCGATGGCGCAGCAATTCTGCCCCGTGTACAGCGACACCCGCGTACATCCCAAGAGCCCGTCCATGGAATACAAAGGCAAAAAAATCTACTTCTCCAAGGAACGCGCCTTGACCCGCTTCAAGGGCAATCCCGCGAAGTACGAGAAAAACCTCAAGTAGGATTCTCCTAACCCATTTGCAAGCCCCCGCGTGCGGGGGCTTTTTTGTGTCCTTACAATCCTGGGACTACCATTGTCCCACTGGCTTTGATACGGTCTTCTTGTCGTCTGCAATTTGGAAAACTGTTTGCGAAACCGATATCTAATAATTAGAATAATATCCACCCAATGGCAGGCATCCAAATTCATGCAAGTAACGACCTCGAGCGACTGGCTACGCATCTGGCCGGGCTGCTGCGTAACTATCGGCCAACGGATCCGTTTGAGCCACAAATGGTGGTGGTGCCCAGCTTGGGGATGCGGCATTGGCTCACACGATGGCTGGCAGAAACAGAGGGGATTTGCGCGAACATTGAGTTAATTTTTCCAACGGATTTTATTGAGCGGTGCGTAGCGAATGGCAAAGACGTGTCGGGGTACGGATCAGAAGCACTAACTTGGCGTATTCTGGGTTTGCTCAATGGAACCACGCTTGAGGAGCCGGCACGTTTTCTGAAAGACGACCCGCGGCAACTCAAAGCCTTTGGGCTGGCCCGGCGCGTGGCAGGCTTGTTCGATCAATATCTTTTATATCGGCCCGAGATGCTGGGCCAGTGGCCGAGCGGTGAGGCGGCGCGGTGGCAGGCGGCGTTATGGCAGGGTGTATACCGAGGCGTGGGCACCGATCATCCGGCGGCCTTGCGGGAGATTTTTTTGACGAAGCCAACGGCGGCCGGAACCGGCCCGGTTTTTTTATTTGGATTGGGAATGTTGCCGCCAGAACACTGGAAGGTGATCCGCGCCTTAGCTACTCAACAAGCGGTACATTTGCTGGTCACCCAACCGACGGCTGAAATTTGGGATGATCTGTTATCCGTGCGTGATCACTGGCGCCAAGTGGAGGTGGCCGGGAGCGAGGTGCCCGCTTCGCCCGACGGGCATCCCCTGCTCGTTTCAATGGGCCGCGTGGGTCAGGAATTTCATTCAATGTTGCTGGGTGGAAACGAGGGCTGGGACGAAGCTCTTTTTGGGAAACCCAAGCGCGGCACACTACTGCGGGAATTACAGGCGGATATTGGCGCAGTGGATTTGCCCGCGCGTGATGGGCGCAAGGCGCCAATGGATGACTCGTTGCAGGTCCATTCCTGCCACGGCGCATTGCGCGAGGTTGAAGTGTTGCACGATCAGTTGCTGCATTTATTCCAAACGCACGATGACCTTGCCCCGCACGAAGTAGTAGTGATGACGCCCGACATTGAATCGTATGCGCCCCTCATCCGGGCGGTGTTCGATAATCCGGAAGATCCGGCCAGCTGCATTCCCTTTACTATCGCTGACCGCCATCCGCGGGCGGCGAGCGCCATTGTGGATGCCTTTCTGTCGTTGCTGGAAATGGATGATACCGTTTTGCCAATCAACGAAGTGCTCACCCGATTGGAAACAGCGGCGGTGAGCCGACGGTTTGGCATTGGCGCGGAGGAACTGCAATTGTTGTACCCGCGCTGTCGCGATGCCCACATCAATTGGGGTTACGATGCAACACATCGCGACACGTCCATTGGCATCAAAAGTGAAACGCCCGAGGAACAGAATACGTGGCGCTTTGGCTTGGATCGAATGGTGCTGGGATACGCGATGCAGGCCGATGGCGAACAGCTCTGCGAAGGTCGGCTGCCGCTGCCCGGCGTGGAGGGCGACTTGGCCGAGGCCGTGGGAGGGCTGTCCGATTTCGTGGACGCGCTGCATGCAACGGCTGAGGATTTCCAAACGTTGCGTCCGGTCGCCCAATGGACCCGCGATTTGCGGGCGTTGCTGAAGCGTTTCTTTGACGCGCGCGGCGATGAAAAGGATGAATTGGGCCAACTGCAAAAAGCCATTGACCGGTTGGAAAAATTGGCGGGCGACGCGGACTACACTGCTGAAGTGGACATCGCCGTGGTGCGCGCGCAACTGCTGGCCACGTTGGAGGAAACCAAGACACGCGATGGCTACCTGCGCGGTATGGTGACGTGTTGCGCTCTCAAGCCGCTTCGCAGCGTGCCGTTTCGCGTGATTTGTTTGCTGGGAATGAACGATGGCGTTTTCCCGCGGGCCGACAGAGCGGAGGCCTTCGACTTGATGGCCGTCCGGCGAAAGCCCGGCGACCGCTCGGTGCGCGATGATGACCGCTATCTTTTTTTGGAAACCGTGTTGGCGGCGCGTGAAGTCTTGTATTTCAGTTATCTGGGCCAATCGCAGGCTGATGAGCACTCGTATCCGCCTTCGGTTGCGATTGGTGAACTGCTCGATGCGTTGGATCGCTCGTTTGAATTTGAGAAATCCGCGCGGGATACTCTGGTGCACGAACATCGGCTGCAGGCTTTCAGTGCGGCGTATTTTGACGCCGACAATCCGAAGCTCATTAGCTATTCCGCCACCCAAGCCGCCGCAGCGGAAAAGCTGCGGGAAACTTTGGGGCGCGATGAAGAGGCCGTCGAGACGGCGGCGGAATCCCAATGGTTTATCAAACAACCGCTGGATCCCCCGGAGGCGGAACGCAAGGCGGTGACCCTCGATGAGCTGCTGCAATTTTACCGGAAACCCGTGGAACACTTTGTGCGCAACCGGATGGAGATGTATTTGCGGTCGCGCGACGATTTGTTGGCCGACGAAGAACCGTTTGTGTTGAACAGGCTGGATGAATATAAAATCAATGACGATCTCTTGAAGCTCGCGCTGGATGCGGACGTAAATCTGGAAGACGCAACGGCTGCGCTGCGGGCGCGATTCCAAGCCGAGGGAAGGCTGCCGCACGGCGAATTTGGCCGTGCGACCTTTGAGAATTTGCGCAAGCGAATGGCCCAATTTACCCAAAGCCTGCGCGCGGAACCTTCGGGTTCCTTGGTGCCTCAGGCGGACTTGCGGGAAACGGTGGATCTCAAAATCAGGGGATTTCACCTCACGGGCGAGCTGGATTCGTTTGCCGATCCCCGCACTCAAGTGAGCCTGCGCTGCGCCAACGTGAATGGCCGCGAATTCTTGGCCGGCTGGATACGGCACGTAGTGTGGCACGCACTTTCTCCGGCCACGCTCTCGCCCACACTCACCCTCGTCGTCGGCCAGAAAGAAGGCGTGCAGGAGTTGAAATGGCTCAAGCCCATTGAGAAAATCGAGGACGCTCACCAATGGCTGGCTGAATTGCTGCAGATTTATTGGCAGGGCCAACAGGAGCCGTTGTTGTTTTTTCCAAAAACGTCGTTCGCTTTTATGAAAGCCAGCACGAAGGGCGCGGATGACCCAGAAGCCATTCAGGCCAAGCGCATCGAGGAGGCGCGGAAAAAATGGGAGCCGGATGAATTTGGCAAAGGATTTCCCGAAAGCGAGGATGCTGCTCACCAGCTTTGTTTTCAAAATGTGGATCCACTGATCGATCCGCGTTTTGCCGAGTTGGCTCAAGCCATTTTTGAACCCTTGGTGAAACACAACCCCACGCGCCGGAGCAAAGCCCTCACAGACTTGAGAGATCCAAATGAGTGAACCTGTAAAACAAGAATTTGATTTAACTAACGCCTCGCTGGAAGAGGGCGTGACGTTGATTGAAGCCAGCGCGGGCACGGGCAAAACCTATAACATCGCCGGGCTATTCACGCGGCTCATTTTAGAGCGCGGGCTGGAGGCGGGCGAAATTCTCGCGGTAACGTACACCGAAGCCGCCACCAAGGAATTGCGCGACCGCGTCCAACGCCGATTGGCCGAAGCCCTGCTGGTGCTCGAGACGGAAAAGGTCAAAGACCCCAACGATCAGTTGATGAATCAAGTGCGCGAAAAAGCCGCCTCCGGTGAGCTCAACCGCGAAACCTCCAAGCTGCGATTGCAGTTGGCGCGGGCGGAATTTGACAATGCGCCCATTTTCACCATCCACGGTTTCTGCCAACGAATGCTGGCCGATCGCGCTTTCGAATGCGGCCGACCTTTCGAGCAGGAAATCACCACGAACGAAATCGGGTTGCTGGGCGAAATCGCCCGCGATTTCTGGCGCGTCCAAGTGGTGCCCCGCAAAATGACCGCCAGCATTCTGGTCGGCGAAGACCTTTCTCTCTGGCGCGGCGGCCCCGGCAACAAGTGCCTTGGGCCAGACGGACTGGCCACGCTGGGCAGCCCGCTGTTGAATTATCCCGGGCTGGAAGTGCGCGGCCCCATCACCGATCAATCGATGGAGGATCTCGAACAGGATTTGGAAACCGCCATTTGCGCCCTTGCCGATTTGGATGGTGCGCGGGCTGATGCCATCAGGTTCCTAAAGGAAAGCAAACTCAAACGCGGCCCTTACAAATCGGAAACGGTGGATGGTTATCTTGAGAGTTTGGAGGCCATTGAACAAATGTCTTTCACCGCCAGTCACTGGAAAGATTTGAGCTGGTTCCTGCCCGAAACGATTCTGGAACCCAAAAATCAGAACATGGACTTTGAGCCGCCCGATTCTGACGCGATGTCATTCTTTGAGGCTTGCGAATCCATTTCAAAAACAGGCGATGCAATTGCCAATGGATGCCGATCCGCGTTTCTCCAATTTGCACAAACGGAATTGCCGAAGCGCAAAGAGGCGGCCGGGCTGCTGGGGTACGGCGATATGTTGACCGAGCTGGACGCCGTGCTTCGAGAGGCTCCCGATGGCCCCCTCGCCCAGCAAGTGCGCAGCCAATTCAAGGCGGCGCTGATTGATGAATTTCAGGACACTGACCCGGTGCAGTTGAATATTTTCAAGACGCTCTTTCACGGTGGAGGGCAAACTGCGCTGTTTCTCATCGGCGATCCCAAGCAATCCATTTACAGCTTTCGCGGTGCGGATATTTTCAGCTACCTCGCCGCGCGCGCGCTGGCCGACGAGGAGCGCACGCTGCTCACCAACTACCGCTCCGAGCCGCCATCCATCCAAGCCGTGGGTCAACTGTTTGAAAATCGTGGCAGCCACACTCCCGGGCCATTTTTCTTTGATGACATCCAATTCGAGCCCTCCAAGGCGCCGGATAATTATAGCGATCGCGGGGCAACATTGGTGGGCGATGCTGCCGCTCACTTAAATTTCTGGCTATGGCCTGGCACGGAAAAATCACCCTCGGGGCTCCCGCGCGTAGGCGATGACTGGGTGGCCGCCGGCAAGGCCCGGGGCGAACTCCCCGGCGTGGTGGCCTCGGCGATTGTGAAGCTGCTGCACAGTGACGCGCATTTTGAACAGCCCGGCAAAGAGCCCCGGCCGGTTAAGCCTGGCGACATCGCCGTGCTCGTCGCCAAGAACGCCCAAGCCGTGGCGATGAAAAAAGCCCTCGCGGAACGCGGCATTCCGGCAGTTTTGAAAACTCACGAAAGTGTCTTTGCCAGTGCCGAGGCGGCCGAGCTGGAATTGCTTTTGGAAGCCCTCGCCGCACCTAATAACCTCAGCCGAATCAAACAACTCCTCGCCACAGATCTCCTCGGGTTCGACGGCCACGCCTTGCATCGGTTGCCGGAACTCTACGACTTGGGGCCCACTTCACTCTCCGAATGCACCGAAGACGAACAACGAATGATCAAGGTGGCCAAAGGCTTGTCGGATTATCAGGCGCTGATGGTAAAGGAAGGTTTCCTGCCGATGTACCGACGATTCCTCACCGAGGGCAAAGTGCGCGAACAAGCATTGCGTTTTGATGATGGCGATCGCCGTCTCACTAACCTTTTTCATCTGGGCGAAATTTTGCAGGACACGATGGCCACCCATCGGATGAGCGCCACTTCCCTCGCCCGTTGGCTGGCACGTCAACGTCAGGACGACCGGCCCGATGACAAAAATCAACTCCGCTTGGAGAGCGACGAAAATGCCGTGCGCCTCGTCACCGTACATCGCAGTAAAGGCTTGGAATATCCGATCGTGTACGTGCCCTTCGCGTGGGATCGGAAAAACACGCCAAAGGAAGGCTTCGTTTTTCATCCCGACGCCAAAGAACATCCCGGTCAGGTCGTGCTCGATTTGGGCTCCAAAGAAGTAGAAAAAAGCCGGGGACTTGCCGCACAAGAAACGCTCGCCAACGAGTTACGCCTCCTCTACGTGGCCACCACCCGCGCCAAGCACCGCTGCACCGTGGTCCACGGTCGGCTGGGTAATCCGAACAAACAAGGCCAAAAGGAAATCACCAGCCTCGCTTGGCTGCTCCATCCCGACGCGGGCATGGAGGTGGCCCCCGCCGACAACGACGCCGGCATCGCCAAGCTCACCCCGGAAATGATCACCGAAGATTTGGAGGCATTGGCCAAAAAAACGGGCGGGACTATCGGCTCCGAATTGCTGCCTCAATCAAATGGCGACCGCTGGAAGTCCAAGACGGCTTCAGATCAACCATTGTCCGCCCAGTCCTTCACCGGCAACACCGATGCCCGCGAAGGCATCCACTCCTTCTCCGGCTGGACGGCGGGCGACCATCATTTTCACGATCGCCACGAAAAACCTGACCACGACGCCGGAACCAACGAACCGGTGGAGCCCGCCGAACCCAAGGGCATCCACAAATTCCCAGCCGGCACCACCGCCGGCAATTGTCTCCACGGAATTATGGAGCATCTCGATTTCGAAAAAGCCGCCACCAACGACGCCTCACAAAACGCCATCATCGAGAAATACCTCGAACGCTTTGGATTCGGTGAATTGAAAGATGGATTGACCGAAGCGTTTCACCAAAACATTCGCGATCTCCTCAACACGCCTTTGCGCGCAGGCGACGATTTCACCTTGGCGAAACTAAAAACCAAAGACCGCATCGCCGAACTGGACTTCACCCAGCGTTTAGCCAAGGTGGAACCGGCCCAACTCCGCGACATTTTTGCACGCCATCAAAGTGACGCCTGGCCGAACACGCTGCCGAATCGTATCGGCCAACTTTCATTTAAAACATTACGCGGCTATATGCGCGGCTCCATCGATCTCGTCTTCCGCCGCGGCGAACGCTTTTTCATCCTCGATTGGAAATCCAACCGCCTCGGCCACGACGCCAGCGCCTACACCCCCGACCAGCTACCCGCCGCGATGGCCCGAAGTTTTTATCACCTGCAATATCATATTTACACCGTGGCGCTCGATGCCTACCTGCGCCAACGCGTGGAAGGCTACGCGTACGCCACCCATTTCGGCGGCGCGTATTATGTGTTCAACCGCGGCATCGACCCCGCCCGGCCCGGCCAAGGGATTTTCTTTGACCTGCCACAACCCGAATTGATCGCCGAACTCTCAACCGCCTTCGGCCTGCACAAAAAACAACAATGAGTCACGACCTAAACACTGTTTTCGGTGAACACGCTTCCGTGGTGAACAGCGACGAATTTCGCTCCGTGGATCGCGCGCTTGGCGCGTTGCTGCATCGAATGGACACGAAAGCCCCTCCGGAGCTGGCCCTGGCCGCCGCAGTGCTTTCCCGCGCGCGCGGGCGCGGCGATGTTTGCCTGCCCTTTGGCCCAAAAGAATTCCAATCCCAACTCACGCGCGATCACGGCGCCCCCCTTCCCCTGCCCGCACGCGAGGATTGGCTGAAGGTGTTGAATAACAGCCCGCTTGTCGGCAAGCCCGACGATTTTCAGCCACTCATTCTCGATGACGCGCACCGCCTTTATCTCCACCGTTTGCACCACTTTGAAACCGGCCTCGCCGAAACCCTGCGCGCGCGCGCGGCGGAGCCACCCGATGCCCTTGATGCGGCGGATTTCAAATCAAACCTGCCCGCGTTTTTCCCCGGCAGCCAACCTTCGAAAGACGGCCTTCACCGGCAATACCTCGCCGCGTACGTGGGCCTCACCCGAAGGCTATCCATCATCACCGGCGGCCCCGGCACCGGGAAAACTTATGTGGCCGGACGCCTGCTCACTCTTGGAATCAAACTCGATGTGATCGATCCCCTCCGCATTGCCCTCGCCGCCCCCACCGGCAAAGCCGCCGCCCGTTTGCAGGAACAAATCCGTAACGCACTCGCCGATGCCGAAAAAAGCCAACTGCTTCCCAAGCCACTGGATGCCGCCGAATTGCCCGAAGCCCGCACCCTGCACCGTTTGCTCGGCGCTTGCGCCGATGGATCGCGCTTTCGTTTTGATGAAAACAATCTGTTGCCTTACGATGTGGTACTCGTCGACGAAGCATCAATGATTGATCTCACAATGATGGCTCGCCTCTTCCACGCCTGCCGTTCCGATGCCCGCATCATCCTCTTAGGCGATCCGGACCAACTCGCCTCCGTGGAAGCGGGCAGCGTGTTGGCCGACATCTGCGGCAACGCCCACGACCTCCCCGCCACGCCCGAATACACCGCCGCCGCAGCCGCCGCCACCGGCCAGCCAATCCAATCCGTAAAGGAAACCAACCCACTCGGCGACTGCGTGGTGCGGCTGGATTTCAGCCATCGCGCCGCTAATTCACAAGATATTCTCACCCTTGCCGCACATATTAACGATGGGAATGCTGCCGCCGCAATCCAGTGGATGGATCAACCAGAAAACACTCATCTCGCCCGCGAAACCCTTCCAGCTGCAAATCAACTCACCGACCGTCTATTGACTCCCGTTCGTGATGTCTTCCAGCAAGTCACGCAAGCCGACAGCCCCGAACAGGCTCTGACGGAGTGGAACGCGTTCCGCATTCTGTGCGCGATGCGCCGCGGCCCCTTCGGTGCGCCACGTATCAATCAACAGCTGGAACAAGCCCTGCTGGAATCCGGCGACCGCAAACCCGGCCAGTGGTATCACGGACGCCCCGTCATCATCACGCGCAACAATTATCCCACCCGGCTTTTCAATGGCGACCTCGGCATTGTCTGGCAGGATAAAACCGGGTTAGCCGTTTATTTCATCAACCCAACCGGTGAGCTGATGCAATTTGCCCCAGGGCGGTTGCCCGAACACGAAACGGCCTTTGCACTGACAATTCATAAATCGCAGGGGTCGGAATTCGACCGCGTACTTGTGGTATTGCCTTCGCAATCTGCGCCGGTGCTCACGCGTGAGTTGGTGTACACGGGTATCACGCGTGCCAAAAACGAAGTCACCTTGATGGCCCCGCCGGAAGTCCTCACCGACGCCATTGAAGCCAAGACCACCCGCGCCTCCGGCCTGCGCGACGCGCTCTGGAGTTAGCCGCTAAATTCCCTTGCTTTGCGGGCGGAGGAGTTGTTGGGTACGCGGGAATTTGCTGTGAGTGTTTCTGTGTTTTTATTGGCTGATGACTCCGCGTGTCACCGCACGATTGCGGGACTTTCGGTGCTGGATCGGTTGGTGATGACTGCTCACCGTGCGGGCGCGGAGGACATCACTCTCGTTTGCGCCGGCGAACGGCCCAAGCTCACGCGCGCCAAAGCACTGGGGACCGCGGTGAACTGGGTAGAGGAGATGCCCCCGTTGGAGGAAAATTCACTCATCGCTTCCGGCCAATTGGTGGTGCAGTTGCCGGATTTTAAAAAAGTGCTGACTGAAGGCGGTCGATTATTTTCTGAAACGCGCGAACCGCTGCCGTGCGGCTGGGTGGCGGAATGGAAAAATTCGTTGGAAGATTCGTTGCCGGATCGCCCGCGCATCCATGCCCGTGGCGTGGCGTGTGCGGTGAAGGATGGCCTCAGCGCCGCGCAGGCGGAGGACGCCCTTTGGGACACGATGGGCAGCCCCACCGATGGCCTTGTGGACACGCATTTCAATCGTCCGATGGGTCGGCCATTGTCGCGGTTGCTGATTCACACGCGGGTCACGCCAAACCAGGTTTCTGTTTTCGCCACATTGCTGGGCGTGGTTGCGGCGGCTTGTTTCACGATTGGTTTGCCCCAATGGATGATCCTCGGCGCGGTGCTGTTGCAACTCTCGGCGGTGATGGGCTGCATCGATGGCGACCTCGCGCGGATGGGGTTTAAGGAAACTGCAATCGGCAAGTGGATTGAATTGGGCGGGAACCAAATTGTACGACTGTGCCTGTTCGCCGGCCTCGGCGCAGGGGTTTACAAACTCAACGGCAACAGTGGTCCGGCGTTGTGGCTGGGGCTTTCTGCGGCAGTGGGCACGGTGATTTTCTTCGCGGTGATGCTGCGCGCTCACGTTCGGCTCCAGTCGTTTATCAACAAAACCGCCAACCGCGATTTCTCCGTGCTGCTGCTCGCGCTGGTCATTGCGCAACGCGTTGATTGGTTTCTATGGATGGCGGCGATTGGCGTTCATTTGTTTTGGATCGCGGCGCTGTGGGTGCATCAACGCGATGACGCGGAGGTAACCGCGTGAAAAAAAAATGGCGCTTCTTGTTGCTCGCCGTGGGCCTTGCGTTGTTTGTGTGGTTCATCCAACGCACCGGCTGGACGGACATCCGCGACCCCTTTGCCAAGCTCGGCCCGTGGATGTTCGTGGCGCTCATTCCATACGCGATCGTGTTCACAATCGATTGCGTCGGCTGGCAGTTTACCTTTGGGCCGACGGCGTTGAAGGGCATTCCATTTCGCGTGGTGTGGAGCATTCGGCTCATTGGCGAAGCGATTAACAACGTGATTCCCAGTATGTACGTGGGCGGCGAGGCGGTGAAAGTGGGGCTGCTCAAACGCCAAGGCGTGCCGATGGTCACCGCGGCCTCGGCGGCGGTACGATCGAAGACGGCTCAGTCGGTGGCGCAATCCACCTTCATCGCGCTGGGTGCTGCGGTGGCGGCGGTAGCGTTGCCCGCGGAACACACGGAAATCAAATGGGCATTCGCCGCCATCGCGTTATTCGCCTTCACGTGTATGGCGCTGCTTTTCCGCATCCAACGACACGGGCTTTGCTCCACGCTCATCGGGTGGGTGCGGCGACTGGGATTTGGGCTGAAGTCGCTGGTGCCCAAGGAGAAAAAAATTCGCGAATTCGATGATGAAATTTATGTTTTTTACAATCGCGACAGAAAATATTTCCGCTGGTGCACACTCACGTATCTTGCCGGCTGGATGTTCGACACCGTGGAAATTATGGTCGTCGCCCATCTGCTCGGCGCGCAAGTGACGTGGGCCGATGCCTTTGCAATCGAAGCCTTCATCAGCGTGGCGCGAGGGTTTAACACCGTGGTGCCCGGCGCTCTGGGCGTGCAGGAGTTCAGCGTGGTGGGGCTGTTCACGCTCTTCGGCTACGGCCACGAGCTGGGCGCGCAGTATGCGGTCGTGCGGCGCGGACGCGATGTGTTTTTCGCGGCACTCGGCTGGCTGCTACTTTACGTCGGTGAAGCCACCTGGAAATCCCTGCGCACCGAATCCCAAGCCGAAGACGCAAGCTAACAACGATTGCATTTTCTTCACCAAATTCTACACTTCGTCATGCGTTTTTTTTGGATTCCTGTGATTGGCCTGTTGGCCGTGGGCTGCTCATCGGAAGCGGATAAACTTGAAGAGAAAGCAATGGCTGGCGATGTAAGCGCGCAGTTTGATTTGGCAACACTTTTTGAAGCCGCCGAGGAGGGCGAGGCGGATTTGGTCCAAGCCTACAAATGGTATGCCATTGCTTCCACCAATGGGGATGTGGTAGCCGGCGAAAACCTACGGGATTGCGCGGAAAATATGTCGGCCAAACAAATTGCCGTCGCCCAAAAGCTGGTGGCGTCGTGGGTGAAAATTCATCCGCCACAATTCACCAAGCCAACACAAACGAATCAACCCAAGGTAAAACCCAAACGCTTGTCCCCGCAGGAACGCGTTGAAGCGGCAGTACGGGCAGGGCTCGATATGCCGATGGACGCCGCACTCACGCCCGCCGACTGGGCGCGGGTGACGAAGCTTGATTTAGCCTCAATGCGATTGCGCGATCTTTCTTTGCTGGCTCAATGCCATGCACTGCGCGAAGTGGATCTCGGCAGAAATGGCCTTTCCAATCTCACACCGCTGGCGGGGCTATCCAAGCTGGAAGTGATCTATGCCTATGAAAACCGCATCGCCGACCTCAAGCCGTTGGCCAAACTCACCGCCCTGCGCGAGCTTCAGCTCTCCATCAATCCCCCCATCAACGATCTGCAGCCGCTGGCTAACCTCGCCCAACTTGAGGTGCTGGAACTCGACAGCTGCGGCGCGACTAATCTCCAGCCCCTCGCGCGCCTCACCCAACTCCGCCGCCTCGTGTTGACCTCCAATAAGGCAACCGACGTGACCCCGCTGTACAGCCTCACGAAGCTGCGCTTTCTCTCCATCAAACATTGCCCCATCCCGCCCGCGCAAGCCGCGGCCCTGCGCAAGGCATTGCCCAATTGCAAAATATTCGGGCCGTAAAGTTTTATTTTTCGCCGGATGGGCTTGCTATTTATTGCGCGCCCGAGCGATTATCCACGCGTTCCGTGTCGTTACAGTTTACTTATGCGTTTTGTTTACCCATCCCTCGTCCTGCTGATGGTTTGCCTTGGCCTGCTCGGCATTGGATGCGCCGCGCCGCGTACCTACTCGCTTCCGGAGGCATCACATCCATCCGACGCTCTGCTGATGACGCCTTCGGTGGCCGACCCCATTGAGCCAGTAAACCGTGCTTCCTTCGCGCTCAATGAATTTTTGTTTGCCTATGCGGTGGACCCGGCCGTAGGCGTTTACAACACGCTCATCCCCAAGCCCGCTCGCACGGGCGTCCGTAATTTTCGCAATAATCTGTTTTATCCGCTACGACTCGTCAGTAATTTATTGCAGGGCAAATGGAGCGGCGCGGGCACGGAGACCAAACGGTTTCTCATCAACACCACTCTCGGCGTGGCCGGCTTGGGCGATCCGGCCACGCACAAATACAACCTCGCCTCCACCGGCGAAGACCTTGGCCAAGTGTTCGGCCATTGGGGTTGGGAATCGAAAATGTATTTGTACGTCCCTGTGCTGGGTGCCTCCTCTGAACGTGATGCGCTCGGCAGCTTTACCGGATTGGGGCTTGATCCCGCCTCGCTTGCACCCGCCGCCCGGATTGGGATGGGCTTCAACCACGTCTCCTTTAGCAGCCGCACCCTAAGCCAAATGCTCAAGACTGAGTACGATCCGTATGAACTCGCCAAAATGAATTATACCCTCAAGCGCGATGCCCAAGTGCGCGACCTCCAATTCGGCGGCTCTGCCGAAGATACCGGCCAAACACAAACGCTGATGGCGATTTACTCGCGCCCAAAAAATCCAGACTTCGCCAAGCTCGCGGATGAACTCGAAGTAACACCCAAAAACTTCGCCCGTCCCCTCACCGTTTCCCTATGGCTGCAAAAAAAAGCCGCCCCCATCGCGTGGATCCTCCCCGGCCTCGGTGGCCACCGCCTCAGCACCCGCGCCCTCGCCCTCGCCGAACAAGCCCACACCGAAGGCTACCACGTCGTTTGCATCAGCAATAATTTCAACTGGGAATTCATCCGCAGCGCCCCCGCCGATTATTTGCCCGGCTATATGCCACACGACCTCGCCGCCATCCGTGCCGTCCAACAATCCGTCGCCGCCCACCTCACGACCAAACACGGCGCAGCGCACCTCACCGGCCAGTCGCTACTCGGCTTTTCAATGGGCGCTTGGTACACCCTCAACCTCGCCGCCACCAGCCCGCCCGAAACCTACGCACACGCCGTCGCCATCAACCCGCCGCTCGATCTCGTCCACGGCCTCAAAGCGCTCGACCGTCTCTACCGTACCCCGGGCAAAGACTCCGCAGCCCTCCGCCAAATCGCACTGCTTAAGATCGCCGTTAACCAAAAACAAACCGCTGAGCAAGGCGCCAACATGCCCTTCACCGACGCCGAAGCTTCGTACCTCATCGGCCTCAGCTATCGCATCACCCTCCGCCAAGCCATCCTCTCCGGCCACCTGAACCTCGAAGGCCGCGACCTCCCTGCCCGCCGCCGTCTTTACCACCGCGTCAACGCCCTCAGCTGGGAAGATTATTTCACAAAAATCCTCACCCCCCACCTCGCCCAACAAACCATCCCCGTTGCCACCCTCACAAACGCCAGCGACCTCCGCCAACGCCAAGCCGGCGCCACCGCCGCCAAAAGCCTCCACCTCGTCCTCACCAGCAACGACTTTCTTTTAAGCGACGAGCACCTGAACTGGTTCCGCCAAAACTTCCCCAACCAAATCATTTACAATGAAAAAGGCGGCCACATGGGCCAACTCTGGAAAAAAGAAGTCCACCAAGCCATTAGTGAAGTGATTCGCTGGAAATAATTGGGCTGCACCCGCCGTACCCGTCACAAAATAAAATGGGGTACTTTTTGGGAATTAGGTGGAACCGTTAAATTGGGGCGGGGCCGAGTTTCCCTGAATTACGATGGCGGGTTGGGATTTTCTCAGTAATGTAAGCCCTGCTCTCCGTTCTATTTTGTTTGTGTCGCCTTCTTCTTTTGACGGCAGAAGCTCGGCCCCATCCCCCCTCCTTCTTCGGGAAATTTTTTTGTAACACCGCAGTGTTGCGCAGTCTGAATTCTGCCCCTATCTTCCGAGCACCCACATTTTAATTATGAAAACTGCCATTACCCTTCTGCTTGGACTCAGTCTAAATCTAGCCCTCGAAACGCAAGCCCAGCTACCCGATGGCAATCCCACCGAGACACGTGTGACCCACGGGCCAATGCTCGGCAGGCCCGCACCCGATTCCATGAGCCTGTGGGTGCGCACCGAACGCCCTGGCAAGGTGAGGGTTCTTTACGGCACCAAGAAAGATATGTTCACGCACGAAGCATCCATTGAGACGACCGACATCACCCGTGATAACACGGCCATCATCACCATCAATAAGCTGAAACCTAATACGCGTTATTACTACCGTATCGATGATCATCAACTGGAGGGCTCTTTCCGCACCATGCCGCGCGCAGTAGATTTCAAGAACCCGAAGGGCAACCCCAAGGGACTCTTTAATTTTAAATTCGAGTTTGCCTGTGGCAACAATCAAGGGGGCGGCGGCAACAGCGCAGGGCCGACCGTCCCTGTATTTAAAACGTTGAATGCAAAAGTGCGCGACGACATCAACTTCGCCATTCTCAATGGCGACTGGCTCTACGAACAACGCCGCGATTATTCTCCAAAAGACTGGCTGCGCCAGGTCGGCCTCGACACAATGCAACAGGCCCCACGCATCGTTCAAAAGGCACCAACGGTGGTGGGTGTTTGGGAAAATTATAAAACCTACCTCACGCGGGGCCGTAACCTGAGTGAATGGCATCGTCATGTGCCCTCCTTCTACACTGCAGACGACCACGAACTGATCAATGACATCTATGGAACCGCCGAAGCGGGCTACGTCAATCGCCGCGCCGTCTTTCGCGATATCGGCACAAAAGCGTGGTTCGACTACCTCGCGTGGGCCAACCCCGTACAGCATAATTCATCCGCGTGGTTTGGCACCGGCAAGTTCAAGAAAAACAACGATGTACTTGAGGATCCCGAGGCGGATTTTACAAAACTAAACTATAAGGAACTGGGCAACCTACACGTGCACTGGGGCACTCCCACAGCCGGCGTGCCCGATGCCAAGCTTGATGGCCAACCGGGTAATCCAAACTCTGCAGTGTATGACATCGTGGAGGTGCTTAGCCCCACCAAAGTCCGCATCCATCCACCGGCCAAGGCTGACGGTACCGCGGGCTACTCCATTGGCCGCCGATGTTACGGCAAGTTCAGCGTGTCTAATTGCGATTTCTTCCTCCTCGACACCCGTTCACACCGCAACCTTCATAATGTAGACAAACCAGCAAACCCCAAGGCCACCATGCTGGGCAAACAACAGCTAAAGTGGCTTAAGGACAACATTAGCAAGAGTAAGGCTGACTTTATCTTCATCGTCTCCTCAGTGAATTTCATGGTGCCCCACGTGGGCAGCGGAGGGGGAGACGACCAGCAGCTCACCATTAAGAAAGATGATGCGTGGACGGTGTTCCTGAAGGAACGTGAGGAACTCATCGATTTTTGGGACAAGCTCGACAAAGGCGTCTTTGTGCTCACCGGCGACCTGCACAACAGCTTCGCCATTAAGATCACCGATAACGTCTATGAATTTGCAAGCGGCCCACACAACTCCATCAACCATGCGCCGATGAAGGACGAAGGCGGCCGCCCGGCCAACGGCAGATTCAAGTACGGTCCACGCGCCTGCGATATCCGCTGGAGCAGCTACGCCATGGCCGACATCCCGCGGGCAAACCGCACCTTCCCGCACTATTGCGTGGTGCAAGTAAACAACGTCTTCAACAACCCTGTGGAACGGAATGGCGAGCGCTGGTTTGCCTTCCCGCATCCCCAGGTAATGTTCCAGTTTCACGATGCCTTCACCGGCGCCTTGCGCTATTCTGAAACGTACGTGCTGGGAATGGACTAACACCCCACCCCCTCATTTAACCACAGGTTTCCCCCACCGAATACTCAGACAAGAATTGGAGCGGGTGATGGGAATCGAACCCACGTCTCAAGCTTGGGAAGCTCACGTACTACCATTGTACGACACCCGCGTTTGAAGGGGCTGAGTTTAGCAAAAGGGGCTGTGGGAGTCGAGGGAGGCAGGGCGGTTTTCCGAAACCGCCGCAGCGTGCTCGGAGAGCGAGCCCTACTTTTAGCCAACTTCCAAATCAAAGATCCTATTCCCACTCACTATTCCCGATTCACCACTTCACCATCTTCGTTAACTCACGGACACGTTTCGTGATATCGGCTTTTTTAATCTTCGTGGTTTTCTTGAGTCCGAAGGCTTCGCAACAGTAGCTGGCGGTGATGGTGCCTTGGATGAGCGCTGAACGTAGATTTTTTTCAGGGCTGCCTTTTTGGCTGGTGAGGTGGCCCATGAGGCCGCCGATGAAGCTGTCGCCGGCGCCGGTGGGGTCCACTACTTTTTTGAGCGGATAAGCCGGTGCCACAAACAGCCCGCGTGGGCCGGAAAGGATGGCGCCGTGTTCGCCCTTTTTTACGATTACGTATTTGGGGCCGAGTTTATGAATACGCGGGAGGGCGGCGATGGGGTTGTCTTCTTCGGCGAGTTGGGCGGCTTCGCTGTCGTTGAGCACAAGGCAATCGAGGCGCGGCAGCAGCTTCAGCAGCGGAGCGCGGGCGATGTTGAGCCAGAGATCCATGGTGTCTGCCACCACAAATTTCGGGCGCCGCATTTGGTCGAGCACGTTGGCCTGCAAATCGGGTGCGCAGTTGGCAAGGAGGACGTACGGCAAGCGCGTTTGGGCGGCGGTGAGGGTGGGTGAAAAATTTTCGATGACGCCGAGCACAGTATCGAGTGTGCGGCGGTGATTCATGTTCAGCTCGTACTCGCCGGACCAGTGAAAGGTTTGCCCGCTGAGCTGTTGAAGGCCTTCGAGGTTGAGACCGTGCTTGCGATAGAGGTTGATATATTTGCGTGGAAAATCATCGCCCACCGCACCAATGAGATGGGGCGTGGTGAAAAAGCTCGCAGCAACTGCAGCGTGGCTGGCAGACCCGCCGAGGAGGCGCGGGTTTTCCGCGTGCGGGGTTTTGATGGAATCGAGGGCAGTAGTACCGAGGACTAATAAGCTCATGGGATTTGTTGGGTTTGTGGCGGCACGGAGGCTAAGCGTTCGCGGAATTGCTGGCAAGCGTGGGCGACATCGGGCGCATTCAAAATTGCGGACACCACGCAAATCCGACGCGCGCCGGCTTCCAGGACTGAATCTATATTTTCCAACGTAATGCCACCGATCGCAAACCAAGGGCGATCGATGTGTGCGGCGGCCCAGCGGACATATTCAAGCGTGACGCCGGGCCGTCCGGGCTTGGTGGGCGTGGGGAAAACGGGGCCGACAGCGAAGTAAGCGGCGTTGGTTTCCATCGCGCGCGCGGCTTGCTCGGGGGCGTGAGTGCTTAAACCGAGTTGAGGGATGAAGGTTGAGGGTTGCGGGGGGGCGCTTGACTCGAAGTAGTCTTCTTGGCCGAGGTGACAGATTTCGGCTTCGAGGTCGGTGGCGATCTGCCAGTGGTCGTTGATGACAAGGGGGATTCCGGCGGCACGGGTGATGGGGATAATTGCTTCAGCGGTTTGGCGGATTTTTTCTTCGGGCCAGTCTTTGGCACGGAGTTGGATGAGGTCGGCGCCGCCGTCGCAGAGTTGTTGGGCGAGATCGACGGGGGTGTGGTCGTGCAGATAGGCGCTGTCGACGAAGGCGTAGAGGCGGCAGTCGGCAAGGGGTTTCACGGGGGCGCCAATTTATGCGTCGCGCTCAATCATCTCGCGGCGGTTAGCGAGGAGGTTTTCGATAAAATTGGTGGCGTACTTGCCGCGCCGGAAATTGGGATCGCGCATCACGACTTGCTCAAAGGGGATGGTGGTTTTCACGCCGGTGATCATATATTCGCCAAGGGCGCGACTCATTCGGGCAATGGCTTCGCGGCGGTCTTTGCCGGTGGTGATGAGTTTGGCGATCATCGAATCGTACGTGGGCGGGATGGTGTAGCCGGCGTACACGTGGCTGTCGATTCGTACGCCGCGGCCGCCGGGTGCGTAGTACATTTTCACGCGGCCGGGCGAGGGCGCGAAATCGGCAAACGGATTTTCGGCGTTGATGCGGCACTCGATGGCGTGGCCGCTGAAGGTGACTTCATCCTGTGTGAGCTGCAGCGGCTCGCCCATCGCGATGAGGATTTGCTGTTTCACGAGGTCCACGCCGGTGACTTCCTCGGTGATAGGATGCTCCACCTGGATGCGTTTGTTGACCTCTAGAAAATAATAGTTGCCCTTGTCGTCGGTGACAAACTCCACCGTGCCGGCATTCACGTAGCGCGCCTCGCGGCAAATGCGCAGCGCGGCCTCGCCCATTTCATTGCGCAGCCCGGGCAAGTCAGCCATCAGCGGCGAGGGGGATTCTTCGATGAGCTTTTGATTGCGGCGTTGGATGGAGCAATCGCGTTCGCCGAGGTGGATGATGTTCCCTTGGGTGTCGCCCAAGATTTGAAACTCAATGTGCCGGGGATTCTCGATGAATTTTTCGATGTAAACCCCGCTGTTACCAAACGCCACTTCCGCCTCGGAACGCGCGGTGTGGTAGCCTTTCAACAGCGAAACTTCATTGTGCGCCACGCGCAAGCCGCGCCCGCCACCGCCCGCCACGGCTTTAATCATTACGGGATAACCAATCTCCTTCGCCACACGACGCGCCGTGGCTTCGTCATCCACCATTCCATCAGACCCCGGTGGCACTGCAACGCCAGCGCGTTCGGCGAGTTCACGGCTGGTTTGTTTATCACCAAACGCATTCATCACCGTTGCGCCCGGGCCAATGAAAGCGATGTTGCAGCTCTCGCACACCTCAGCAAAGCGCGCGTCCTCGGACAGAAACCCATACCCCGGATGGATCGCATCCACATCGGCAATCTCCGCCGCGCCGATGATGCGATCGCGTTTCAGATAACTTTCGTTGCTCGGCGCGGGCCCGATGCAAATGGCCTCATCGGCCATTTGCACGTGCATTGAATTTGCGTCCACCTCCGAGTACACGGCCACCGTGCGAATATCCAGCTCACGACACGCGCGCATAATTCGCACGGCGATTTCACCACGATTGGCTACCAGAATTTTTTCAAACATATTTTTAACAAGATAAAAACAAGAAAAAGAAATGATGCGCCGAACTTGTTTTAGCTCGGATCAATCCGGAACAGCCCCTGCCCATACTCCACCGGCTTGCCTTCCTCCATTAGCACTTCGATGATAGTACCCTTCACTTCGGCCTTGATTTCATTCATCACCTTCATCGCCTCGATGATGCACACCACCGTGTCCGCGTCTACCTTGGCACCTACTTCCACAAACGGTTCTGCATCCGGCGAGGGCTTGCGATAAAACGTGCCGATCATCGGCGACTTCACTTCCGTGCCCTCCGGTTCGGGTGCGGCAACGGGAGCCGCGGCCGGTGCTGGTGCTGCCGCCGGAATGGCAGCGGGGATTGGCGCGGCGGCGGGCAACACCATTGGCGCTTCCTGCACCACCACCGGTTCGCCTTTGCGCGGTTTGCCTGCGGCATCGCGTTTGAGTTTAATTTTGAAGTCGCCCTCTTCCATCTCGAATTCCGAGAGGGCATTTTTCTTCATTAGATCAACAATGCTCTTGATGTCCTTGAGATCCATAATAGGAAAAGTCAGGCAAACAATCCGGCACAAGTGTTGCCGAAAAGATTACTTTTTTGTAATAGATTGAGGTTGGTCGCCATCACGTAAACAGCGCCGCCACCCTGCCAAAAATAGCCAAATCGTCAAGCCGAGATTATTAACCTCGACCGCTACCGAACAATAATCAAGCCATTATAACCGTTTAATCACTTATCTTTAAGGATAAAGCCGCCTCTAATCCCAGCACGTACGAAGTAGGGCCGAAACCGCAAATTTGCCCTTCGCACACGGGGGCGATGAGGGAATTGTGCCGAAACTCCTCCCGCGCGTGGATGTTTGAAAGGTGAATTTCAATGATCGGCACATCGCTGGCGGCAATGGAATCACGCAGCGCGACGCTGGTGTGCGTGTAACCGGCGGCGTTGATCACGGCGACATTCGCCGCGCTGGCAGCCTCTTGAATCCACGTCACCAATTCGCCTTCGTCGTTGGTTTGGCGAAACTCAATCTCAGCGCGCCCCTCCGCCTGCGCGCGCACGGCGGCCTCGATATCCGCTAGCGTGGTGGTGCCGTAGATTTCCGGTTGGCGTTGGCCGAGCAGGTTTAAGTTCGGTCCATTGAGAAACAAAATTTTCACGGGAAAAATCTAGCGGCTGCGCACGCCGCTCACAACTTCAATTTCAACAAACCCGTTTCTAACGCAACCAATTCCTGCACGTTTGTGTGCAACGTGCGCTGGGTTTGTTCCATCAAACGCAAATTGGCCGCCGCATCGGCGGATGATAATCGGCCACCCACCGCTTCCGCCGTGTAATCCAGATTTGGAAACAATGCCAAATCACCATTCACGCTGCTCACGCCCGCGCTGTGCAACCACACATCGCGCAGCCAACCCTGCAACGCGCCGAGATACCCCGCGCGCCGCAGCCGATACTCCGCGCTGGCGGCCGCTTTGCATTCGTTCTCCCATTGCTCGCGTAATTCCGGATCCACCTCATCGTGATCGTGCAGCGGCGAGGCTTCTTCCACTTCAGTTTCGATGACTGATTTCATTTCCTCCAAACGCGCCATCAACGTGCCCAGCAAACGATACCGACCAAAGCAATCCTTCTTACCCTCCGCCGCCATTCGGGCGAATTCGCCAAGCCACGCCTGTTCATCTTCGCCAAAGCGCGGCCGACCATCACCCGCAAAGGTCAGCCGAAGGCAACGCGAGTGAATCGTATCCAGCAAGCGCTCCGGCTCAGTGGAAAGCAAAATAAACACCGTGCGCTCCGGCGGTTCTTCCAGCGATTTGAGCAGCGAATTGGCCGCGTTCGCATTCATCCGATCCGCCGCCACCAGCAGCGCCACTTTATATAAACCCTCCGTGGCTTTGTTGTTTACCAAATCGTGCAACACGCGCGGCGGGCTTCCAGTGCGCCGCACCATTTGTTCAATCTTGATTTGCCGCAGCTTGGATTCCGGCCGGATGACCATCACGTCCGCGTGATTCGTATTGTCAATTTTGTGGCAACTCGCGCAACCACCGCACGCATCCAGCGGCGTGCCATCAGGCGCGGCTTGCGGCGGCTCCTGACAATTCAGCGTCTGCGCCAACGCCAACCCCACCGCCTCCAGCTCCGCCAAATCCGTGCCGGTGAACAGATACGCGTGCCCCAACCGCCCGCGCTCCAAGCTGCGCTGCAGCAAAGTCACCACGTTTTCCTGAGTTGAAAATTCCGCCAACGGCACGGGCAAAAGATAAACCGTACGCCCCCAAACGTCCAGTGATGTTGTTTAGTCGGCCCGGGCCAGCGGGGGCCAACGCTGGAAAAGGAACTATTTTTTCTTGGGCGCGGCCCGGTTCCTCTCGACGGATGCTGGGATGTGTCGTCCTTCAAACTCCCGATTGCCCCGATCAAATCCATATCCCATGATTCGGCCAGCTGTTTTTTGGGGCATCAACGCGTTGGCCTTATTCGTCATATCAAAGCGCATCATCGCCGCCGGATCCGGATTGTTAAAACGGAATTGATTCAAATTTTTCAGGAACAGAGCCAACAGATGATCCGAAGTCTCCGCGTTCAAACCCTGAATCCGCGAGCTGGGCGTGCGACCCCCAAACCACAAATAAAATTCCAAGTCCCCCTCCGTGCCCCAGTTTTTTTCATCCAACACCATATTTCGGATCGTGGGAAAATGGAACGTCTCCGCAGCCACCTTGCCCATCGCCACTGGATAATCATGCCGCACCGCCGTGGCCGCACCATCCGGCGCGACTTGAAGACTCCAAAGCCCGCGATCCAGAGTTAGGAAAAGCGTCCTCAGAGGCACCGGAAAAGGTTGCTTGAAAGGCGTCACCCGAACCCGCTGGCCACTGGCCGATGCGGATCCATTTCGCAGGATGATCGGCGCATTGGTTTCGCCCGCCTGCGCCTGTTGTGACGCTTTTAGCTGTTCTGGCTTTGACTTCGAACAACCCGCCACCAAGGCGATCAATAAACAGAATGAAATAGGTTTCTTAGTAGCAAAGATTTTTTAACGATAAGGATGAAATGGGCGCGACAAAGGTAACGAAGGGGCCCAAACACGCACCGGCGGCAAATCAAGCGGCAACCGCTTCCCCTTCGCCTTCAACGCATTCACCGCCTCCGCACAAGCTCGACGATCCGGGCCCTTAAAATAATTGGTGCGCGAATGAAATTCCGTGGCGGTGTATCGGTTGGCCCATTTGTGGAACCGGTTGAGTTCAAAGAAATTGGGGGTGGTTAACATCAACCGCAGTTGCATTTTACAATCTTGAGCATTCCCCAAGAGGTTCGCACTAATGCGTTTCTTTACCTTTTCAATGAAAAGTTTCATTTCCGGGTTCACTTTATCTGGAAACGCATCTGCTTCCGTTCGTTGCATGAGCTGCTCGTATGTTTCGGGTCTCAGGGCCTCAATCATCAACAGCAATTGTGTTTTCAATTTCGCCTGTTGAGACAAAGACAGCCACTTTAAGTTTTTTGTTTTATCATCTTGTATTGCAATACCGTTTTCCAGGTGCCTCCACCTTCCCGGGGCCGACACAAATGCTCCAGGCTGATCACAAATTTTCTTTAAACTTTCAATATCAATTGTGCCTGAAGGGGCATGCATCCTGAAATCCCACACATAGAAATCGTGCCGCCCTGCAAGAATGCTGTCAGGTTTTGCCCCCAAGGCCCACATGCCAGACATGTCTGTAACCGATTCATAATGCACAACCACATCGCCTTTTATACCGACAAAAAATTTTATTTGATTCTCAAACAATAAAGCACCCTGTGTTTTCTCATCTTTTGCTGGTACGAGGGCTGTTCGTTTCCAACCAAAATCGGGTGAAGCATCAAAATGCGCTGGCTCACCGCCTTGCCTTGGTCCGGCAACCGTTATCACCAGCGAGCCGCCGTGAACCGAAAGCGCTAGCCCAATCAAATTAAACACAAAAATTAGGAAAATGTATCGCATTATTTTTTAAGCTGCACTCTGTGAGGCCTCCCATCAGCTGATCGCCAGTAGAGCCATAATTCGTTTAATTTAGTTTTTGTTGGAGATAAAAAATGCACAACGACTTTTCGGCTCTTACATTTTTCCGTAGTGATGACTGGATTTACATCAGTTATATATTCGAACGGCTTATTTAGCCCGGCCGCGCTTGAGCATTCCACTTGAACTACACACGCATAAATTTTATCCACAATATCAGCCGCTGCTGGGTAATGAACACCATATGATGGGTCATAAAGAACCCCTCCCACCCGAAGAATTGTATGCGAATCAAAATATGAAGGTGGATTTTGCATGCCCTGCGCTGCTATGCCTTCATCATCAATCACATCTGCATATATTTTCCCGTCAATCTCCATCCAGTTATACTTTTGAAGCTTTGTGTCAATGCCAAAACTTAGCAATCGCAGCTGAGGGCTGGTGATGCCTCCAATTTCAACCATTTTCATACCCGTCCTTTCACCGGTTATATTAATTTTGTTAACTGATTTACCGCATATCACAGCCGCTTGGGAGCGGATATAATTGTCATGAATCATAACCTTTTGGTGGTTTTTCAACCCTTTACCGTCTACCCATTTTTTGACATAAATCATCGTTTGGAAGTGCCTTCCAGGTTTAATCCGATTCATCATGTTGTTTACATAAAGAATTCTTGCCTCTTCCATTGCCTTTTTTACGCCTTGAGCTTCCAAGCAACTTCTAAATAGATGAACCCATTCGCCGCACCTGCCTGTTCTTTTTCTGACCATATCAAAAGCCCAAATTTTTAGCCATTCAACCCTCTCATTATGAGTTCGGTGGGGTGGAAGTCTCTTCGCGTTCATTTTCGGGTCTCCCCATGAGCCCCAGTAAAGCAACAATTCCCCATCCCGTCGCTTTACCTCTCTATCTTCAAAATCTGCCCATATTCTTTTTATGATTTCTTCATCAGTCTCCTGCCCTTTGCCATTGCGGCAGCTGATATCTAACACAGTTTCCAGCAAGGTGATGTCATTATCCTTCACCATCTTATTGATTAAAATTCTTACTTTTTCTGCTTCAGCTTCAGGATCCCCACCTTTTGCCGGGTCTTGGATTGGAGGATTATCCGGGCCGCTTCCCTCGCCATTAAACCCAGCTTCCTCCTTCCACGATACTGTAGGGTTCCTCAACGTCACATACATCCGGTTTTTGGTTGTACCGGCATATTCGAAATCTTTGGGAATGTGGGGGTGGGTGTCGTTGAGGTTAATGTCTTTTCCGGAAGTTACTGATACATACCATTCTATTTCGAGTGGATCGATTAAATCCACTTTGCGGGCCAGCTTTGTTTTGGAATGCATTACCCCAAATGTAAGATCGGCATAATTGCCAAGGGTTCGGTTTTCTTCAATCGTCGGTTTTGTGAAGACGTTCCGTCCGGTGACATCGCCTGAGGCGTTTCGCATCACTCGTATCCCAATTAAACAAACCAAATCATCCGGCTTCAGTGCGGGGAGTGGAAATCGAATGACGGGCTGCACCACAATGTATTGCCCGCTTACATAGCACACCGGATGGCTATGGCTCGGGCCTGATCCGCTTCCTGCTTTCGCGCGCCAATGCACTTCGCCCTCGTTGGCGGGATCGACAAAGTACAGGTACTCAAGAATTTCCTCCCCTGTGGTTTCATCAATAGCCGGCACGGGTTCATCCATAATGATGGGCAGATCGTTCTCATACTTTATTTCCTGAATCCAAAAATTACCCGTCAATTCCCGGGGTTGGCCCGGGTTGGGCAATAACACTTCGCACCCGCCTAACTCGCCGAGCTCTTCCGTATCAGTCGATTTCGGATTGCTGCCTTCGGGTGATTCAGTTTGATTTGGCTCGTTGGGGAGTTCTCCATATGATGAGTTAGTTTCGGGCTCATCGATCATGCCTCCCAGTCGCAATTGCCGTCTGGATTCAGCATTGTTTCCGGAAATACCGGATGTGCTATCCTGATTTTCATCGGCGCCCGCAGTCACGTTCCCGTCAAAGGCAATCAAGATCAGAGCGCAAATCGTACAAGATAATAGTTTTGTTTTCATATGGCCACAGCCAGTTAAACACACCCGTTTCATAGGGCAGGTGAATATTTCGTGAATGATGACGATTTTTGCAAGCTAGAGAAATGAACAGTCGGTCTGGTGGCAGCACAAGGGAGGCGTCCAGCCGCCAGGGCAATTGTGGAAAACCCGTGAATAACGGCGAATAAGATCCTCTTTCGCTGGGGGGGTTTGCCCGCAGAATGCGTCCAATAGAGACGTCCGAAGGCCAAATGTATGCTGTCCATTGACTTTTCGGAGGTTTGAGCGTATAGGTAAAGAAGGCCTCGGCCCATCCGTTGTCTGAATGTCTGATGAAGTTGCTTGGAAAAATGCTGGTGTGTGCGGTTCTGGTTGGTTGTAGCCAGGAATCGCTGGAGCTTGCTCAGCAGGACATCTCTCCCGCGCCCAAGCCACCGCTCGCTTCGCAGCCCGAAGAAACCATTCTCCCCGAACCGCCACCCAAGGTCGCCAAACCTGTTGTGGCGGAGCCTTCCAAGATTCAACTCCTGCCGGCCCCTGTTGAAACTCCTAAAGTGGTACCGCCGAAAGCGGAACCCACGCCGCCAAAAACTGAACCGGCACCTGAACCGGCCAAACCGAAGCTGACGCCCGAAGAAATCAAAGCGCGCAAACTCATCAGCGATGATCCGGAGGAAAATTTGGAAGTACTCAACCAAGCCCTCGATGCATGGCTGACCACCCACGAAGAGTTACCTGAGAAGATTGCTGACCTCGTGATGGGCGATCACCTTCCAATGCTGCCGATGGCTCCGGTGGGTCAGCGTTTCGAGATTGACCGCGTCACCAATCGCGTCGTGCTCGTTGCGAAAAAATAATCCACTTCCTTTTTCGCACTACTCGCACTACTCGCGGATTCCTGAATCCCGAACTCGAATGTCACCCGTTCCGAGCTTCACCGGCTGGAGCCAACCTTCGCCGTTTTGCGATTGCAGGAAAGCGAGAAGGTCAGCGAGTTGTCCGCGGGTGATGGCCTTGTCGAGGCCCTGCGGCATGACCGAAACGGGCGCGGGTTGGATGGATTTTATTTTCGAACGCTCCAGACGCGTCTCAATGTTTCCGGCCGCGCGGAGGGTAACCGCGGCGGCAGTCTCGCGCGCAATGACGCCCATATGCGCGCGGCCCGTTTTGGTTAAAACCAAAAACGCCTCGTAGCCGGGAACCTGACTGGCGTTGGGGAAAACCACCGCCTCGAGAATATCGCGCCCGGCGCGAATGCCGCCAATGGACGTGAGGTCGGGCCCCAGTCTGCTGCCCTCATTACCGATCGCGTGGCAGGTGGCGCACGCTGCCTTTTCACCGAAGAACACGCGGCGACCTCGACCAACATCACCTCCGGTGAGCAGCGGCTCCAGCCCGGCGAGCTGCGCGGCTTGTGCTTTTTCGCGGGCGGCCAGTTGGGCAAGCAGCGGTTGGGCGATGTGTTGAGCCGACTTGGGTTGGGTGGCAAGCACCTGCCGGATTTGCGTTGCGTTGAGCGTTTCCACTTCCATTTTGCCCAACGCAATTACCAGCGCGAGGCCGGTGTCGTCGGTGGGGTTGCGGGTGAATACGGATAGCAGCGGCGTCAGCGTAATGGCGTCAGCACTCGGCATCGCTTTTTCAGCGACGGACAAAATTTGTTTTTCGTTCAACGGCAATTGACCAATAACGCGGGCGGCGGTAGCACGGATGGTGGCGGATTTGCCGGTGGCATGACGGATCAAGTAACGGACAATTTCCGGCTCCACGATGTTCAGCCGCGGCGCCAATGCGCCGAGAAGAGCCAGCCGAAATGGCTCGGGCGCGGATTCGTCTGCAGCGGCCTGTTTGAGTTGCGGGTCGAGCGCGCTGAGGTTGCGCGCCTGCACCAAGCCCACGGCGCGCAGGCGAATGTGCTCAGACACATTTTTGTGGCTGATGATCTTTCCGATGGCCGCAATCCACGCGGCGGGCAGCGTGTTGACTTCACTTTTCTCAATGGCATCCAGCAGGAACAACCGACGGGAGGCGGTTTGTTCGCCGGCCAAAATTTCGCCGATCAGTGTTTGCACTTCGGCATTTTTCGCGAACGCCTTGAGGGCATCGCGCATTGTTTGCGCTTCGGCATCGGTCCACTTTATTTTTTTGAACTGCGTGCGCAAGTGGCCGACGATGCCAGGGGCCCAGTCGGCGTGGTGAGTCATTACCCACACGGCGGAGCGTGCGAGGGCGGGATCGGTGGCGGCAAGGTGCGGGGTAACGTGCTCCATTTTCAATGGACTGTCATCCACTTGATCCAGCGCAATCAGCGCGGCGCGGCGGGCCTTGGGCGAGCCTTTTTGCAAACGGTCGAACAGTGCTTCGTGAACATTGAGTTGAATGAGCGAGCGAATGATGGCGTGGTCGTGATGGGCATCGGCACTACGTTCGGCGGCATCGGCGAGGGCAACCGTGGCGCTGCGGCAGCCCATTTGGCCGAGGGCCGTAGCCATCTCGCGGGAGACAGCAGGGTGCTTCGCGCGGAGCCCGTCCAGCACGGGTTGGATCGCGGCTTGGTCAGCAGCGCGTCCGGTGGAGCGCGCGGCGGCGATGCGGACCTCGGGCGCAGGATGGGTCAACGCTGTGCGAATGACTTCGCGTGCAGGCTTGGAGCCTTGGCGATGCAATGCCCAAATAGCTCGGCATTGAGCTTCGGCGGAGATGGTTTTGTCTTTGAATAACGCGGCGATGTGCGGCACCACGGCGGCGGAACTTTGGGCGAGGCGGTCGATCGCTTTGTCCTGCACAAAGGGGCGCGGGTCGGCCAACAGTTTAGCCAATCCCGCGGGCGGAACTTCAGCACGGTCCAGAAACGCGCCGAGGGGGTCGGGAATCTTTGGCGCGCCTGTGCGGCGAATGCGGTAGATGCCCCCTTTGTGTTCGGGGCGCGAGATACGCGAGAGGGGGCATTGGTCGATGTACCACGCGCCGGTATCAATGACAATGAGGCTGCCATCGGGCGACTCAAGCACATCGGTGGGATGAAAGTTGGGGTCGGAGGAATGCAGGAACTCGCTGTCCTCGGTGACAAACGTGGCGCCTTTGCGTTTCAATACGTGGCGCTGGATGCGCTGCGGATTGAAGTGCGCGCTGAAAAGATCCCCTTGATACGCCTTGCCGAAAGACGTGCCGCGATAGCACATCAGGCCTGCGGGAGCTACGCGGGCGAAACGCGTCATCGGGCCGAGCAAGTCGCCGGTGAGTTTGAATTCCGAAACACTCGCGTGCCATTTCAAGTACACCCCGCCCTCGAGGAAATGCATCAGCGCATCGCGCTGGCCGTTGCGCGGGTTGGTGAAATAAGTCATCGTGCCGAACATCTCGCCCGCGGAATTGAAAGCGACCTCGACGGGGTTATCCATGCCGCCACCGGCCACCGGCTCCAATCCCGTGCCGTCGGTGCGCAGTCGCCATATGCGTGAAGCGAGGCCTTTGTAGTGACGGCCATCTTTGGTTTTAATATCAAACCCATGTCGGCCATCGGTAAGATACAGCCACCCTTCCGGCCCGAGAAACGGCCCGTGCAGGCTCGCCGTGCCGCGCGTCACCCAGCCGCTGGCAAGCACTTCGCGCTGATCCGTCACACCATCGCCAGTGGTATCGCGAAACCGCCACACATCCGGTGGCGACGCCACAAACACATCGCCCTTCCAACACAACACGCCCATCGGAATCCCCACCTTGTCCGCAAACACCGTGCTGCGGTCAAACACGCCGTCGCCGTTTTCATCTTCGAGCATAAAAATTTTGCACTCCGGCTTTTTCGACATCGCCTGCCCGCCTATATTTTTGCCCGACGAGGCCGCGATAAATAGTCGCCCCCGGTCATCAAAACTCGCCAGCATACCGTACGGCGCCAGTTCCGGCCCCGCGACCCGTTCAACCGTAAACCCATCCGGAACAGTGATGGCGGCCAGACCGGTTTTCGGTGCGGCCGGGCAAATCAAGGGGAAAAACGGAATGAAAATAAGAAGACGCAATTTCATCGGTGGCTGAAATTATGCGTTCCCACGCGCGAATGGCGAGTGAAAATCACCGCTTCGATTGACGCACCCGACTCACTCCCAGTCCCACAAGAAAAATGGTCAACGTGCCGATGACAATAATCATGTTTGCATGAAAAGGGCTGCGAAGGAATTCGGGCAATCCATCGGCAACGGTCATCCAGCAAATTACGAGCACGCCGATCGTCACGCCCGTGAGTGCCGCCGCGTGATCCGCTTTACGGGCGATCAGTCCGAGTAAAAACAGGCCGAGCATTCCACCCGCAAAAATGCCGGAAAGTTTCCACCAAACATCGAGCAAACTTTTTTGGCCAATCATCACCAACGCCACACCCGTGCCGAGTACGCCCCATGCCAGCGTTGCACCCCGCAAAATTTTCAGGGCGGCGGCTTCGTCTTGTCCGCGCTTCAAATAGCGTTGGAAAAAATCCTTGAGCGTGACTGTGGCGGAGCTGTTGAGGCTGGTATCGATACTACTCATGGCGGCGGCAAAGATCGCAGCGATCAACAGCCCGGCCACTCCAGTGGGCAATTGGGTGGCCATAAAATGAGGGAGAATTTGATCTCCGTAGTCCTTGTGTTCTTGCGTTACAGTGACCTTTGCAAGAGAGGTTGGGGTCACTTCAATCCCTTTGGTGATTAACTCTTTTTTTGCAACTTGTGTTTGCACTTCATTTCGCAAATTCGGGCTGGCCTCGTAATAGCTAAACAGCAGGGAGCCGATAAAAAAGAACAGGGCTGATACGGGCACGTAAAGGAGCGCGCCAAGCCACACGGAGCGTTTGGCCTCGCGTCCGCTGCTGGCGGCGTGGTAGCGCTGCACAAAACTTTGGTCGATGCCAAAATTGTTGAGGTTGATGAAGATGCCGAAAAGCAACATGACCCAAAAAGTAGATTGCGTGAAATCGAGGGCGAAGCTGCCGAAGCTAAACTTGCCAGCGCCGGCCGCAACGTGCAGCGCCTCGCCGGTGCCGCCGGGATGGTTGACCAACAGCAACACCCCGATTGCCAATGCACCCACCAGCAACACAATGCTCTGAATCACATCCGTCCAAATTACCGCCTCAATGCCGCCGAGCAGGGTGTAGAAAGTCACCGCCACGCCGGCCCCAATAATGATGACCGGCAGGCTCCAGCCGGTAAGCGCGTTGAGCCCGATGGCCACGCCAAAGAGGATCGCCCCCATCCGCGCCAGTTGCGTGAGCAGATAACAGACGAGCGCATATGTGCGCGCCCACGGGCCGAAGCGGTTTTCCAAATGATGATAGGCGGAGATTTCGCGGCTCTTGCGATAGAACGGCACAAAATATTTTACCGCCACCCACGCGGCCAACGGCAGTGAAAGGCTGAAGACGAACCCGTTCCAATTGCCGCCGTACGCTTTGCCGGGCACGCCGATAAAGGTGTTACTGGAAAGGTACGTGCCAAAAATTGAGAGTCCCACCGCCCAGCCGGGCAGCGATCCCCCTGCGGCCATGAAGTGGTGTGTGGTGCGATTGCGCCGAGCAAACCACGCGCCCAACCCCACTACGGCGGCGAGGTAAATGACCAATACAATCAAGTCAACGGTCGGAAGGCGTTGCATTTTTATTTTGCAAACGGCAGTGCCTTGGGGGTGACCACCACGCCACTGGTGAATTTGTATGGGCGCACTTTGCCGGGGAAGGTCAGCTCAATCATATAGGCGGTCCAACCCTTGGGAGGAGCTGGCGGGCGGGCGGTGTACGCGCCGTTTTGGCCAGGCTTCAAGAGGGTGCTCGTCCATTTGGGGCCAAGCTCGTCGATGCGAAATATCCGCGCCTCCGGATTGGTGGCCTGCCACAGGCGCACCTCGATCGGCTTATCCTTGGCGTGTACGGTGATGGTGCCATTGGTCGCCACGTTCCATTCATAATTCGGGAGCGGTTTTTGGTTCAAGATGGAATGGTAAAATGAAACCAGGCTGTCGAGGGCGTCGCTGTCCTTGAGGCCGTGGCCGGTGTTGGGCACGTAACGGATATGCTTGGGCCCCTTGAGATCATGCCAGTAAAACTGCCACGAGTCCGGCAGGAAAAACTGATCACCGCAGGAGTTGAGGAGAAACTTGGGCATCGTGAGGCGATCGCGGTATTCGTATGGATCTTCAATGCGCTTGAGTTTGGCAAACTCGGGTTTGTCCAACCATTCCATGATTTTCATGTCCACATAATCCTGCACGGCATTGGAGTAGCGGCCGTAAGCACTTTTATGGTGACGGAAAGAAGGCACCACGTTGAGCATATCGATGACAATTGGCGCGATGGCGACCACCCGTTTGTCAACCGCTGCCGTGCTCCAGGTCGTCCAACCGCGCTTGGAGCCGCCGGTGATGACGAATTGATCCACTTTCAATTCGCCTCCCTTTTTGCGCTTTAGAAAATCCGTGACCGTGTCCATTGCGCGCACCGCCGCCTTGGTCATCGGTAGCCGGAGCGGCCATTTTTCGTCGCCGGTTTTCAAGTATTTATCCCACGTATAGGCGATGATGGCGTCCTCGGAGCGCTCGCGTTTTTCGCCGGCAAAAATGAGCGGCTGATTGGGGGTCATCTTGAGTTCCACCACCACGGAACGGGTGGCCAGAGCGATTTGCATCATTTCTTTTGAGGCACTGTTCGGCGCGTCACCGCCATTGCTGCCGCCGCCAATAAAGAGCAGCCCCGTGCGATGCTCCACTCGGTCGGGCTTGGTGATGATCACCCAGTGTTTCCAAAACGGGCGGTTGACCTCTTTGGGGGTGAGATATTTCTGAGAGGTCATATCTAGAATGTAGGCCGTCGCACCCCTGGTTTTCACCGTGCGAACGAGATGATATTTATATGCCGGATCCGGCTTGGCGACATAGCGGTCGAGGGCGGTTTTTTGAGGCGCGGCAACAAGGGGCGAAACGAAAAATAAAAGTGGGATGATCCGATTCATGATGTGCCGCGAGGGTAAAGCGTGCGCCCAAAGCCGCAAGCTGATTTATGCCACGGATTGGACGTGCTCCCGGATGCAACCCGCCCGAGTTGGAGAAACTGCACTACCAATCGCCGACGCTGCCGTCTCGGTGAAATACGCGTTGCGGCAGCTCGGGCTTGTAAGGGTGTTTTTTAATTTCGTCCTCGTTGAGCTCGATGCCGAGCCCCGGGTTTTGATTGGGCTGCACGAGGCGGCCTTTTTCCTCAATGGAAAATCCTGTGGTCACAATGTCATCGCGCCATGGAACGTCGGCGTGGACGGTTTCGCAAATGATATAACTCGGCTGGCTGAAGCCAAACTCCAGCGAGGCAGCGGTACTCACCGGCCCTTGCGGATTGTGCGGAGCAAGTGAGATGCGATGCGCCTCGCACAGCGCGGCGACGCGGCGGGCCTCGGTAAAGCCGCCGACATGAGTGAGGTCCATTTGGCAAACCTCGCAGGCGCGGACGTTGAAAAGATCGCGAAAGTCAGCAAGACGCGTAACGCGTTCGCCCGTAGCCACGGGCGTGGTGATGGCCGCGTTAATGGCGACCATGCCGTCGATGCTCTCGGGCCAGCAAGGTTCCTCAAAAAAATACAGCCCGTGCGGCTCGAGGGCTTTGCCAAGCTGCAAACCCATCGCGGGCGAAGGGCGGGCGTGGCAGTCAACCATAATGTCGATGTCCGGCCCGACAGCCTCGCGCATGGCGGCGACGCACGCCTCGGCAGCACGGATAGGCGCTTGGCCTTCGAGCGGCATCATTGGCGGTACGGCCATGCTTTTAAATGCGGTGAAGCCTTCGGCCACAGTGGCCGATGCGAGATCCGCGAACCGCTTGGCGTTGTCGACGGGCGTTTCGTAAAACGTTTCCATGTTGCCTCCGCCCAGATGGCTATAGGTGCGGATGGTGTCGCGCACGGGCCCGCCCCAAAGTTTGTGGCAGGGGACGCCGTGAATTTTTCCGGCGATATCCCACAGTGCGATGTCGATGGCAGAGATGGCGGTGGAGCGGACTACGCCGTCGCCATGCCAAAAATGCTGGCGATGCATCATCTGCCAAAGGTGCTCAATACGCGTGGGGTCCTCGCCGATCAGCAGATCGCTGATATCCTCCACCGCACCGACGACGCCGCGCGTGTGCCATTCGAGCGTGCCTTCGCCCCAGCCGATCAGGCCCGGCTCGCTGGTGATCACTTTTACAAAAATCCAGTTTCGCATCCGCGCGTGGCAAACATGCGTTTCGATAGCGGTGATTTTCATTTATTTTGAGAGGGATTCAATTTTCGAGCCGATGGTTTCGATCACGGTTTCTAAACTCCCCGGCGCGGTGACGGCGATACTTTCCTGATAAATTCCTTTGTCGTACAGCGCACGCGGCGGCAAATAGCTCGCACCCCAATGGCTGGCGATGGCGGCGACGATGATCGGCGTGCCGGGGAAGCGTTCGCGCAGTGCCGTTTGCAAAATGCTGTATGGCTCGCCCTGCACGATGACCCACACCGCGCCGCCAATTTTGAGGACGATGGTCTCCAGCGGAAACGCATCCCCCGGGGGAAATTGGCTCAAGCGATGGAGCAGGCGGCGCTTACGCTCAGCCATTGCGCGGGCCTCGGGGGGGTCCTGCGATTCCCATTCGGCGAGTTCGGCGGTGACTTGCTCGGGGGTCGGCGTGCCGGGGCGGATGGGGAGGTCAATGGTTTCGCGATGGAGTTGCCAACGCGCGTTGGCCTCGGCGTGAGCGGCGGGAAGATCCGTGTGTTTCCATTCGCCGAGCGTTGCGCCGGAGACGACGGGGCCATGGTACGCAAAGCGAGTGCCCGCAACGGGCAACGCCTCTAAGGCGCTGAGCGCGGCGTAGGCGAGTTGACGCCCGTTGCGCTCGGCCACTTCGGGGTCACTCACAAACCCTTCAACGGGCCCAAGCTCACCGCTGGCGCCTTGCAAAAAAAGACAGGGCGCGCCGGTGGCGGCTTCGATGGTGTCGCGCATCGCGCCGGGGTAATCGGGGCTGATGAGCGTGTTGCCCCAAGCGAGCGTGGTGGGATGGCAGGCGTAGTTGACCAGGGTGGCGAGTAGCGCGCCGTCTTCCGCGTGAACGCGCCCGACAAGCACGGTGTCATCGGCAGGCGTGCCGGGGTTGTAGCCGCAGGCCCAAAGTTTATTTTCCTCATCCCAAAAATCGCGATGCGCGGCGAGGTTGCATCGGCCGGTTCCGTAGACGAGCGTGGCGATCTGTCGTTGATCCCACGCCTCACACGCAAGCTCGATGACGCGCACCGCAAGGTCATCGAGATACGGCGCAATGAGATGACCCCCGGGAAGGTCGCCGCGCTCAAGCCCCATCAACCCGGCAGCGTGGGTGTGGGAAAAGACGACAATTAAATCCGCGCGCGAAATTCCGGTGCCTTTGCTGACGTGAGCGAGCAGATGATCCATCTCCTCCCGGCCCATCACGCAATGATCCAGCGCGATGATGAACTGCCGCCCGTCCCCTTCAGCCGGTGCGAGTGCCGTGACGGTAGCGCGCAATGGCTGGTGGATGCCCGTGGCGCGATCGTGTTTCGCCGCACCCCACATGCGATGATAAATATCCGCCGGCGGCGTAATATCACCATGCGCGATGGCAAATCGGCAACGGCTTTGAGGGATGTCAATGTGCATCGGCATCGGGCAACGCAGTTTTGCGTAACAGGGATTGGTCGAAGACGGTGCCTGAGGAATCGAGCAGCCACCAAAAATAAGCCGCCGCAAGGTAGAGGCCACAAAACAGCATCATCACGCCCGACCAACCTACCATTTCCTGAAGGTACGGGACGCCAATCGTAAACGCGACCGCGCCGAGGTTGCCCGCCATATTCATCGTGGAAAACAGCGGAGCCACATGGCGGCCACCCATGTCGATGGTGATGGTGTAGCCACATGGCCCGGCGGTGCCTGCGAAAAAACTGCCGGCGGTGACGAGGGCCACCGCTATCGGGGCACCCTTCACAAAAAACGCAGGCACAACGAACAGCGCGCACAGGACGAGCGAAGTGCAGGCCACCCCTTGGCGGGAAGCGCGACGACTGCCAGTGCGCCGATAAACTGTGTCCACCACCGCGCCGCCAAGTAGAGTTCCCCCCACCGCCGCTAACAGCGGCAGCATCGTGAAAAGGCCCGATTGCTTGATGGTCACGCCGTGGTGTTCCTGCAAATAAGTCGCGAACCAGCTGCTGAAAAACATCATCGCCGCGGCGCGACAAAATTGCTGACCACAAATCCACCACGTTGCCGGACTGGCGAGCAAGTGCCGCCAAAGCGGTGGGATGCTTTTCCCCGATGGACCCGCGTGAACATCTTCCTGCGTGATATGCGCCACCTCAGCGGCGTTTGCAGCGCGATGCTCCTCGGGGAGATCGCGAAACCAAAACCAAAAAAGAACCGCAAACAGAATTCCGGGCACACTGAAAATAAAGTACATCCCTCGCCAGCCGATGTCCGGATGCACCACAAGCATGCCGGCAATCCACATGCCCACCGCCCCGCCCAGCGCCATGAATCCGCCAAGCGCCCCGCTGGGAAAGGCGCGCTCCGTGGCGGGGAACCACTTGGCAATGGTGTTGGTGGACGCCGGGAAAAGCCCCGCCTGCGTGATGCCCTGGCCCGCGCGCGCGCCCATGAGCATGGCTAACCCGCTGGCTTTGCCCATTAACAGGGTGGCCACCGACCACGCCGTTGCGAAGAGTGGCAGGCAAAACCGCGTGCCTTTTCGGTGCGCCAACCAACCGCTTGGGATTTGCATCAACGCGTATGGCAAAAAAAACAGCGCCATCATCCAACCCGTTTCGCGCTTGGTCAGATCCAAATCTGCTCGGATGGAACTCTCTGCCACAGAGATGGAATTACGGCAAATATAAGCCAACAAAGCCGCGACACACAGCATCCCGAGCACTTTGAATCGCGCCCTGGACGGGCTGGGTGGCGGGGGCAATTTGCTTGTCACCGCCGGCATCAGGCGATGATCTCTTTGATGACGTGGCCGAAATCACGCTCGAGGCGTTTGTGGCCGGGGAGTTCCATGCGCTCGGATTCGAGGCCGAGTTGATGCAGGAGCGTCGCGTGGACGTCGGTGACGTAGTGGGGATGTTCCTCGGTGTGAAACCCAATTTCATCGGTGGTGCCGTGGGCGATGCCGCCTTTGAGACCACCGCCGGCCATCCACACGCTGAAGCCATAGGGGTGATGATCTCGGCCGTTGCTGCCCTGCGAGCCGGGGGTGCGGCCGAATTCTGTGGCGAAGACAACAAGCGTTTCGTCGAGCATTCCGCGTTGCTTGAGATCCTTCAGCAAACCGGCAACGGGACGGTCCACTTGCATTGCCAATTCGGAATGCTTGGCCTTTAGATTGGAATGCTGGTCCCACGCACCGGCCGCGCCACTGCCGTGCATGATTTGAATGAACCGCACTCCGCGTTCGGCAAACCGCCGCGCGGCAAGCAGTTGTTGGCCGAAGGGCTTCGTTTCTTTTTGGTCAAAGCCGTACAGTTTTTTGGTCGCCTCGGTTTCGCGATCAAAATTTACCACGCCGGGCACGGAGGTTTGCATTCGGTACGCCAGCTCATACGACTTGATGCGTGCTTTGAGTGCGGCGTCATTCGGATAATTTTTTTGGCTGAGACGGTTCAGTCGGTTGACCAATTCGAATCCGAGCAGTTGCTCTGCATTTGTGATGTCGCCTTCGGGCCGGGCGTAGTCGAGCGGATTCTTGGGATCAATTTTCAGCTTCACCTCGTCGTACGCCGGGCCGAGGTAATGGCCATCGCTGCGGTCAAAATAGCGCGGCCCCATGCCGACGAATTGCGGCAGGTTTTCGTTGAGCGTGCCGAGGCCGTAGTTGACCCACGCGCCGATGGTGGGCACGCGTGGGTCGAGCATGTGGCGCCCGGAATGAAATTGCACCTGCGCGCCGTGGTTATCGTCGGTGGTCCACATCGAGCGAATCACCGCGATGTCATCAATGCATCCACCAAGATGCGGAAACCAATCGCTCACCCCGATGCCGCTCTGGCCGTATTTTTTGTATCCCACCTGCAGCGGATACAGCTTGGTGCGCTGTTGGCCGTTGGCATCGTTCACTACCACCACGCGCACCTTCTTCAGCCGCTCGCGATCCATCACGTATTTGAAGCGCGTCTCGCCAATTGATTTCCCCGCGAGCGTGTTGAGCATTGGCTTCGGGTCAAAACTTTCCATGTGGCTCACGCCGCCGCGCATGAACAACCAAATCACACTCTTCGCCTTGGCCGCAAAATGCGGCAATCCTTCCGCCCCGCGCAGCATCGAGGACAGTGCCATGCCACCGAAGCCCAGACCCGAACGGCCCAAAAATAATCTGCGATTCATGTCCATCATTTATCTGACTGAAACAAAGTCATTATGATTCAGCAACGCGTGAACCAGCCCCCGCCGCGCACGCTGTTTTGGATTTGCCTTCTTTGCCTTTCCGGCCGCGGCTTCAAGTTCGGCCAGCGCCTTCAGGCACTCCTGCCGCTCGGACGGATTTGGTTTGCGGCCTAACAGGATTTCAAATGCCCCGTCCACAAATTTTTCACCCTTTATTTTTTGTGCGATCAAACCGGACATCTCAATCGCCAGTTTACTGTTTGAGAGTGCGAGTGCCTGTTGCGGGACGATACTTTCGGTGCGGCGATAGCATTGAAGATGGTCGGCGTCGTTGAACATTTTTAACAGCTTGTCCTGCTGATCGCGGGAGTGTTTGAAATACAAACTGCGCCGACGCGCGGCATCGCCTGGGTTGATGGATGGGCCGCCCATTTTTGGATCCAACACCCCGGCGAGATGGAGCAGGCTATCGCGCACTACTTGCGCCTCCATTCGGCGATTGTTCATGCGCCAGTAAAAATGGTTATTGGGGTCGGCTACCAGCGTCTTGGCGTCTGCCCCGGCGGTGGTGGAGCTGAGACGGTATGCGCGCGAAGTAACGATGAGCCGGTGCAGGTGCCGGAAGCTCCAGCCGGATTCCATGAACTCCACCGCCAGCGTGTCGAGCAATTCCACCTGCATCGGTTGTTTGGCGCGCAAACCGAAGTCGAACACCGATTCCACCAACGGCTCGCCGAAGTGCCGCAGCCAAACATGGTTCACCGCCACGCGCGCGGTGAGCGGGTTTTTATTTGACGCAATCCACCGCGCCAACGCCAACCGCCGACCGGTGCTGGTTTCCGGATAGGTAGTGGGATACTGCGCCTCTTTGTGCGCGGGCGTTTCCAACGCTTTCTTCGCTGCGCGAATGGGCGTGAAGCCGCCCGCGCCTTTGGCCGCCGCCGCGAGTTTCTTTTCCGCGCCGGCGATTGTTGTTCGCGCCGCTTTCACTTTGTTCGCGTCTTTGCCCGCAGCGAGCAATTCGTACTCACCCGCCGCCCTCATCGCCTCCGCTTCGCGCTTGGCGGCCACCCGTGATGCCGCTTTGAAGTGACTCTTATTGTGCACCAAACGTTCAGCCACGAAAATTGCCTTTAACGAAATCAGCTGCGCCTCGGCGGCCGCGAGCTTGGCAGTCAACGCCTGCACTGAGGTGGCGGGCTTCGCTGATGGCGTTGAATCGTTGGACTCCACCAGCTTTACCTCCGCAGGTAGTGAGCGGATGGAGATATCGTCAAATGCCACCGTCGCATCGAAGCCGGACAATTCCAAGCGCCCGCCCGGTTTGCGATCGGGCAGGGTGTAGCCGATTTGGAATTTTTCGTTGAGCCACACATTCACCAAGCGATCGCGCACGGCAAAGCGCAGCGTGTACGGCGTGCCAATTTTAATGGGCTGCACGACGCGACCCTCGGCGGGGTACGAGCTTTCACCGTTGCGCTGATAAGCCACGTGCAGTTTCGGGCCGGGCTCGTGGGCGCTGGTATAAACGAAGTTGGCGTACTTGCGGTCGGGCGTGACGTCGAAGCGGAAGGTCACGGATTTGTACAGCGCGCCGCCCGTGTGCGTGTAGCGGCAGGTGATTTCGAAATCGCGCGGCACGGGCTGACGCAGCACGAGCCGTTCGGCATCGCGCGTGGGGATAGTTTGGTGCAGTGCGCCGTCTTTAAATTCCCAACCCTTGCCGAAGACTTCCCACACCTTCGGGTTGGGTTTGTTGAAATCATCTTTTACTGCAAATTCCGGCGTGGGTGTTGCCGACGAAGGTTTTTCCGACGCGGGCTTCTTATTGGGCGCGTTGGCGACTTTCGTTTTGGCGGCGGCCAATTCCGTCTTTGCCGCGTCTACTTTTGCCTGCGCTAATTTCAGTCGATCCTGTTTCACGTAGTCGCGCGCGGCAGGCGCAAAGGCACTGATGGGGAGTTGCACCGGTTCGATTTTCGGTGCGAAGCTGGACAGGATTGCAGGCACACTGGCTTGCATCACATGATTGGTGTCAGGGGTTTTCGGGTCACCGCGCAAATGCAAATAAGTTTTGATGTCGAGGTGATTATCGAAAACACGGGGAAGGCCGTCTTGTTCAAAATCCGTCACGCCGGGCACGGGATCCAGGCGGACTTGGTGGGGTTCGAAAATGGCGCGGAACCGGTAGTAGTCCTTGTGCGTGATGGGGTCGTACTTGTGGTCGTGGCATTTAGCGCAATTGAGCGTGAGTCCGATGAAGGCTTTGCCGGTATGCTCGATGGTGGCATCGAGCCAAGTGGTGCGGTTGAAGAGATAATAATTGCGCGCAAGAAAACCGGTGGCCCGCAGCGCCTTGGGGTCTTCCGGCGCGAGTTCGTCGGCGGCGAGCATTTCCAGAATCATCCGGTCGTAGCCCTTGTCCGCGTTCAGCGATTCCACAATCCAATCACGCCAATGCCAGATGTGCTTTTGGCTGTTGCGAAGTTGCGCGCCCAACCCGTACCAATCCGTGTACCGCCAGACATCCATCCAATGCCGCCCCCACCGCTCGCCGTGTTGCGGGTTATTCAACAGCGCATCGACGATTTCATTCCACGGTCGGCGGTCATCTAACTGCTCCCGGGTCGGCGGCAACCCAATGAGGTCGAGGTACAATCGCCGCAATAAAATCGTCCGCTCCGCTTCCGGTTGCGTTTTCAGACCCCGCGTTGCGCGGCGGTCATCCAAAATCACGTCGATAGGATTTCCGGCATCCCCCGGCAACGGCATTTTTGTTGGCATTTGAAACGCCCAATGCACGCGCGGATCAGCCTCGGCGATCTCGCCCTTGGGCACCGGCGCACCGTCGGCAATCCAATCCCGAATCGCCGCGATTTCTTCCGCCTTCAAGGCCGCCCCCTCCGGCGGCATCCGGTCGTCGTTATCTTTTGAGGTCAAGCGAGACAACAGCTCGCTGTCCGCCGGATTGCCGGGCACCACTACCGCAGCGCCCTTTGCCCCTTTGCGAATATTCGCCGCCGTGTCGAGCCGCAGGCCCGCCTTCTGCTTGAGCGCCCCGTGACACGCAAAACATCGCGCCTTGAGCACCGGTTTGATGTCGCGCAAATAATCTGCGGCATCAGCCGTCAGCACCATAAACAGCATCAGCGTCATTGGCCACGCCCTTGTCATCGAGCCATTGTCGCCGGTAGCGCGTGGGTGGCAATGCAAAACGAATTGTTTTGTCCGCGTTTTTCGCGTACACAATTTGGCGGAGGACGTATGGCTGAATCAAACACACCCATTGTGGACTTGCGCGAGCGCGTGCGCATCATCATCCACGAGGCGGACACGCCCGCGGGCAAGGCGTTCGACGTGGCGCTGATCTTCGCCATCCTCGCCAGTGTCGGCGTAGTGATGTTTATCACCGTGCCCGGCATGGAACATTGGGCCAAGACACTCGACGCTGTTGAATGGGGCTTCACGATTCTGTTCACCATCGAGTACGCGTTGCGGTTATGGTCGGTCGATTCGCCCGCCAAATACGCGCGCAGCTTTTTTGGCGTCATCGATCTGCTGGCCATCGTGCCCACTTACCTCAGCCTCATCCCCGGTGCGCATCTCGAATATCTGCTCGTCGTCCGCGCGCTGCGAGTGCTGCGCATTTTCAGGATATTAAAACTCATCGAATACGTCCGCGGCGCCCGCACCATCATGCACGCTCTGCGCGCGAGCTTTGCCAAGATCACCGTGTTCCTGATGGCCGTGGTTATTCTGGCCACCATCATCGGCGCGGTGATGTATCTGGTGGAAGGCCAACACGAAACCATCAAGGAACCCCGTCAACTCACCCAGGGCGATGCGGTGTTTGTACGCAATCACGTTGCCGAGGTCACAAGCGTTTCCAACCAAGGCGACCCCATCCCGATGGCACACGTACAGTTTACCGATCAGCGAACCGAAACTGTGTTGCTGAGCGAAGGGGTGTTAACGAAGCCGCGCAACGAACGATTTGAAAGCATTCCAAAAAGTATTTACTGGGCGATCGTCACGCTCACCACCGTGGGCTACGGCGACATCACCCCAACGTCGGCACTCGGGCAGTTCCTTGCGGCGGTGGTGATGATTATGGGCTACAGCATCATCGCCGTGCCCACCGGCATCGTCACCGCCGAAATGACCCGCGTCGATGGCCCGCACGCCCCCAACACCCGCGCCTGCCCCAACTGCGGAGTCGAAGGGCATCGAACCGATGCCGTCCACTGCCACGCCTGCGGAGAGACTTTGCACGGTGCGTATATTAAAACAGATGAGCAGGATATTTAGGATATTGAATCCTGAACACCGTGAATATCCGTGTTCATTTCTGGCTTTTTGTGTTCCTCCCGTAATATAAAAAACCATCCTCCGCGCCCACCAACAAATCCGGCACGCCGTTGCCGTTCCAATCCACCACCGTCGGACTGGTGGTGTGGCTCGAAATGTTGCGCTCAAATAACGTGCCCCGATTGACCAAACGAACCATGCCTTCGCGGGAGCCGGTGGATTGCCAAAGCTCGGCGTTGGGGCTGTTGGCGAGCACATCGCGGCGGCCGTCGCCGTCCCAGTCCACCACACAGATTTTGCGCCGACCACTGCCACCGGCGGTGCGGGTGTTCAGGCGCACGTAGCCGGGCTGTTGAGTTTCAAAAATGCGCTGCGGCGCATCAAGCACCACCCGGCCATCACGCCGGGCGCGCGGAAAAAGCACGAGATAACCCTCGTGATCGAGCATGATCAGGTCGGTCAAGCCGTCCTCGTTCCAATCAATCGCCACCGGCGTGGTGCGCCATTGGGTGAGCAGGCCCTTGCCTTGCGGCCGCATCCAGCCCCACTTGAGCGCGGGTTGTTTGCCCTCGCGCCATTCCACTTCCACGGGCGCCGCGGCATCCAGCTTGGGCGCGCGTCGCGTGCCGACGTTGCGATACCACACGACCTTGCCGAGGATGGAATTAACGATCAAATCCGGCAGCCCATCGTGATCCCAATCGGCCACCGTCTGCGTGGTGTACCCCCATTTGCGTTCGCACGGACCCTGGATGGAGCCGTTCGGACCGGCCATGATGCGGAGCGTTTGGCCGCCGGCCTCCAGCAACTGCGGCGCAGCCCACTTGGGGCGTTCGACTTTCGGCCCACTGAGATTTTCGATGAACGCAATGTGGCCGGCGGTGTTGCCGCAAATAATATCCTCATCACCGTCGCCATCCCAATCAAACCCTACTGGCGTGGACAACGCGCCAAACTTCACCTCATCGGCTTCCTGCTGAAAATATACCGGCGGCAAAAACTGCGGCAGCCCATCGCGCACCTTGCCCGTGTGTTCGACCAACGCCACGCGGCCATCCTCATCGCCCACAATTAAATCAACATCACCGTCGCCATCCCAATCCACCGCGCTGGGCAGGATCATTTCCAACTCCATCGTCAGCGTTTTGCCGTTGTGCGTGAGCTTGCGGCCAGCGGCGTACTTGGGGGCCTTGTGCGTGCCGGTGTTTTCAAAATAAGTGAAGCTGTCCACAAACTCGCCGCAGAGCAGATCCAGATCGCCATCGCCATCGAAGTCCGCAAAATTCGGCGAGGGCCGGCCGTACACATCCACCGGCTTGCCGCCGGCCTGCACCTTGGCGGGCGCCGCGTACTTCGGCGCGGCCGTCGTGCCTTCGTTGAGCATCAGATAGAGGTAGCCGTGCAGCGGGCCGTTGGTCCATTCGCCCTTCGCGTTATAGGCGTTGTCCCAGCCGTAATCGTCCCAGACGCCCACCGCAGCGACGAGATCCAGCGCGCCGTCGCCGTTGTAATCCACGTACTTCCATTGGTTCGCGCGAATCTTTCGATGCCGTTCGACGCGTGCGGTTGGATAAATCTTTGTAATCTTCGTGAGGTCCGCCGACACCTCTGCTCCCGGCAAAACAAAGCGCGGCTTACCGTCCACCCAACTCACTTGAATATTACGCAGCGACCCGCGCAACCGTTTGCCCGCCTTAAACACCGGCGTTTTGCTGCCTCCCGGATTTTCAAAAAACCAAATCCCGTTGTACGGCTTGCACGGGCAATCCACCACCAAATCGAGATCACCGTCTCCATCCCAATCCACCGGCATCGGCCAAGCCCACAGCCCCACCCCCAAGTCCACCTTCAGCCCGGGATGATTGTACTTAATCCGTTCAAGATCAGCGGCTGGTAGCAGGCATATTGAAGCAAGCCATACCCATGAGATATATTTCAACAAAGTCACGACGGAGTGTGGCATATACAAGACGACGATCAAGCTAAGATCCGCAGTAGAAATTTTGACCATTATAAAATTACCCAGTTTTTACAGTATGCAAACTTTTTATAACATGCTATTATCTTGGCTTGTTAGAGAGAACTGTTTTGGCTATTCAAAATAAATATAAGAATGTTGCGCGAATTTGCGGCGGAACAATCGTCGCGGCCTTTTTCCTGCCTTGGATCGATATCATGCTTTTCAGTTTTAGCGGAATGGAATTGAACAGCATGTTCAATAAAATGCAGGGACTGCAATCAGGATTACAGTCATTTGCAAATGCCTTCTCCGAAGGAGCGGGAGAGGGTCCACTCGAGGCGGAGGAATTATCAAAACCTCTGTGGCTTTATGGAACCATGCTCTTCCCGATTCTTGGGGTAAGTTCGGCCATTTTTAACAAGAAGCTGCTTCATATTTTTTCAGCTATTTTCATCTTGGGCATCGTAATTTGGGCGTTTGTAGACTTACGCAGCACTTTGAGTGGGGAGCTGGGAGATGGCGAATTTTCCATGCTTCAAATTATGTCAATCGGTCTTTGGGTGACTATTTTAGCCCCTTTTGGGCAACTCTTTGGAGCAATTGTGTATATGGATAATGCCGAAGAATCTGGCTCAATATAACCCCACAAGATTGATAAAAGTAATTAACCCCAACGCTAACCATAAAAACCAGATGGCTTCCTGCTAGGGCATGGTTGCCAACATAACAAAAGGAAAATAATGCAACAAATACCACGTGCGTGTGCAGCTCTCATTCTAATAGGCTTTTTTCTGCCTTGGATCACAATGGACTTAGGAGGGCTAGGAGCTCTCTTGGGAAGTGAAGGCGGTCTCAATATATCTGGATATCAGTTTGCCACTACCAAAGGTGCTATGGGCGAGGCACAATATGCCCTTTTGTTCGCTCCAATTGTCGCCATCGCCGCTGCAGCGTTTCACTCCAGAAAAGGATACGCTACTTGTTCAATTCTAGCCGCCGTCGTGATTTTGTTCGTAGGGCCTGTTTTCTTGAAAGCCGGTGCTGCAGCAATGGGCGTAGAAAGAGGTTATGGCTTGTACATGTGCTTCGCGGGTTGTGTTGGAATGTTAATATTTGGATCGATCGTAACTGAGCCGAAGCCGAACAGCGGATCAATCGATGCGACCGGTGAAGATTTAGTGTAATTAACCCGCACGACCAAAGGGAAAATTATTGCAAAATATACCGCGTGTTTTCGGAGTCATCATTGCGATCGGATTCTTTCTGAATTGGTATTCGGTTGATTTTCTTGAAACCAAGATGGGCTTCACTGGATTCACGCCGGCCAAAACTGGCGGAGAAAGATACCTGATGTTCATCATCCCTTTGGCAGGCATTTTTTCAACCATAGAGGCACAGAGAAAAATAAAAAACTCTGTGCCTCTGTGGTGAATCATTCCACCCCAGCCCGCTTTTCATTGCCCCGCGCGCCGAGGTTGCCGTAGCGATGGTAGTCGTGGGAGAGGCTTTGTTCTTCGACGTACCACAATAATTCCAAGCGACCTTCAGCGAGCACGGGCGTGCTCGGCGTGGAATTCGTCATGGGCTTGTTGGGTGTAACTGTGCAACACGGGCTCCACGGAGGGCACGCGGGTGGCGAGGGCTTTGAATACTTCAACTTTGTGTGTTTGCGAACTCACAGGCTCGTCTCTCCATTGCGGTTGATTGGAGGGACAAGCCCGCGAGTCTGTGGCGGCGTAGGGCCGGTTTACAGGCACGCCATGCCGGTGTTGTTGAATTCCCGGTTGTAGTGGGTCATGTACTGGACCTTGCGCTCGATGGAGTCGAGGACGGGCGTGCAAAAATTGACTTTCTCAAACTCGCGCGCGCTCCCCAATCCCCCGGGGCTGAACACGTTGATTTCCATCAGTTTATCCCCGACGATATCGAGTCCAACAAGGAACATCCCGTCTTGAACCAGCTTCGGGCGGACGATCTCGGCGATGGCCAGTTCCTTGTCGGTGATTTCCGCTTTGGCCTTGATGCCGCCGGCGTGAATATTGCTGCGAAGGTCGCCTCCCTCGCGCACGCGCCGGAATGCGGCGTAGCGTCCCTTGAAACGCAAGGGTTGGCCGTTCATCAGAAACATGCGTGTATCGCCGTGCTCGGCTTCCTTGAGGAACTCCTGACAAATGACATAGCCGTCGCGCACAATCGCGTCGATCATCTGGTTCAGATTCGGAATATCCGATTTGCGGACCATGAAGACATTGGCGCCTCCGGAGCCCTGAAGCGGCTTGATGACGGTGTCGCCGAATTCTTTCGCAAAGGATTTAATCTCATTGCGGTCGCGCGTGATGAGTGTTTGCGGGCGGACTTCCTCGGGGAAATTCTGGAAGTACATTTTGTTCATGGCCTGCATGAGACCATTGGGATCATTGAGCACAATCACGCCGTGCTGCAGTGCGTGGCGGCTGAACAGTATGCCGGCCTGGGCAGCCCAGTTGCGGGACGCCCGTTCGGTGGAAGGATCGTTTCGTAGAAACAACACATCCAACTCGCCCAGGGTCAGGCGTTCCCGCGAGGCTTTGGGGCTTTTGACATTGGTGATAAAACTTTTGAGACTTTTGAATTTTCGGGCCGGCGGACTGACCACCCGGGCGCGGACCTGATTGTCCGGATCCAACGCAAAATCGTCGGGCGACAGATAATACACCTGATGCCCGCGGTTGTGGGCGTACATGGCCAGACGGGTGGTGGTGTAGTTGTCTTCTTCGGTGAGCAGGTCATTGACGAAGAAGGCGATTTTTATTGGGATTCGATCCATAGGTTTCACGGGGAGTTTAATGCAAAAAAGGGTTCAATGGGAAGCCCGTCGTCGCGGCGTGGCAATCAGGTCCAACGGCGTACAAGGCCGCTGAAGCCGTTCAAGCCGAGCGGCAAATTTTGGCGTCTCGGTGTAGGAAGGGATCAAAAGAGGCGGTTGCAACACTTGTCGCAGTCGCAATTCGGCGATGATGGGCAGGTGGCGTTGGTGGATTTTACCGATCCACAGCGGCTCCAATGCGCCGCCGGCTTCGAAGTAGCGCAACAGCGCCAACACGCCGCGCAGGTACATGGCATCCTTGATCAACCCGCCGCTGCGGTAGGTGCGGGCGGTGACGCCATAAGCGGCGCGGTTTTCAAATTCCCAACGGCCCGTCAATTCGCGAAAGGTTTCCACAAACGACCTGCCTTCCTGCAAATGATGCGCCGCGATGACCCGTCCGGCCAGCAAGCGCAAACGAATCGCAGTCAGTTCACCGGCAAAATATTCGCTGAGCACGGCAAGCCCTTCCTGCATTTCGTCATAACCCGGCAAGCCGGACGCCAGAAGGCGCAAGGGTTGTTGGCGGGCGTTCCAGTAGGTTAGCACGTGTGTCCCGACTTCATGCTGAATCAATGCATTCAGACGATTGGCGGGGAGACGAGCGTGGGAGGGCACGAGCATGTTGCCTTCGGAAACCATCAGGCTGGCGACTTGATCTGTCAGAATGACCTTGGACTGCACCAAGGGATTGCACCGTTTCATGCGTTGGATCTCCGCTTCGGCGCGCTGGACGTATTGCTCGGCCGGCAGGCGACCAAAAGAGAGATCATCCCGAGTGCGTCCGGGCAGCGCGTGGAGGATGCGTTGGGCCGCTTGCAGCAATGCGTCATCAACCGGTTCAAACAACTGCAGACTGCCGTAAAGAAAATTGCGCGTCCCGCGGTCCATGAGCATGGTCAGCTGCCGATCCAGTTCCGTGCGTTTACTGCGAAAAAGGGCGGAAAGCGTGGGGTCTTCCACGCGATCCAGATCAATGCGGTACAGCGCGCCCTTCAACCGTGCCGGATCCATGGGCAACGGGCGGTATTGAAATTCCGGAGTCCGTTCAAATTTACGCCGATGAAATGTCTGCCAGCTGGGCTGAATATTGACCGGCGTGCTGAGCAGTAAAAAATCGAATTGCTCGGCGATCTCTGCCAGTCGACGGTCGACATCCCACACTGCGCGGGTGACGGCTCGGGGGCCCAACGCATGAAAATGCGGCGGTTGCTGAGGGGTTTGTGATCGGGCAAATTCGTAAAAGGCCTGACGCAATCCACGGGACAGTCCCCGGTGAATGCGGCGGCGGAGTTGGGTGTACTCGTGCAACCCGTTTTCACGGGGCTGATAAATCGGGCGCACCTCCAAGCCCATCAACCGCACATTCCATTGCTCCCGTTGACGGGGGGAGAGCAGTGGCGGGAGATCAATCGGGTACGAACGCGGGTGATGTTGAACGCGCACCTCAGCGGGTTGTTTGAGCACGCGCACCTTGCGAAGCGTTTGCTCCAACGCTTCCACGGTTTTTCCAGAATGCCGAACGGCGTGCACGGTAAACCCGGGGCGAAATGCCTCCGTGCTCTCCGTCTTCTTTGGCACGGCATGATGGTCGCCGGACCAGAGTTCCAACACCAACGACGCGCCAAAGGCTTCATTCATTTCCTGCAGCAACGTTGAAAGAAGGGCGTTCAATGGCCGCCGGAGATTTTTGTGTGCGGAGCAAATTAAATAAGAGGCTTCACCGCGAACCAGCCAATCGGTGCCTTCATCCTCCATCCCCACCGGATCACGATACACACAGAGAAACGGCAGTTGACGATCGATGTGCAACAGCCCTCCGAAAGGGAGCCGGCGATGGATCCGCTTGTTGTCGCGCCACAATCGGGCCATCTCCTCCACGAAGGCGGCGTCCAATGACGGGCTGGGGGTGCGGGCAGGCATCAGTTCAAATTCAATAACGCCCGTTCGGCGGACCATGCGGCGGTGTCCAAGGCGTTCGTGATCCGCCGAAAGGTGGCGTCATCACGGATGCCCGTCCATTCGTCCATAAACATTTTTTTGACTTCCACCGCCACCGCACAAACGCGGCCGGGCCAGCGCCCGTTCAGCCACTGGGAAAAATGGCCGCCCTGAAACTTCACATTGCGGCGTGTGTCCAAACCTTCCGCCCGCAAGGCACTTTCCAGAGAGTCCAGCACCGTCGCCCATTGTTCGGGGCAGGTCAACCGGGCGGTGCCGAGATTGATCTCCGGATTCGTCTCCGAATTCGCTGAGTCGGCCTGAGGCCCATTCCGACGATGGTTGTAGGTATGCAGATCGAGCACGAGCAAGTGGCGATGTTGCTTCAACTGCGCGTCCACAAAGAAAGCCACGGCCTCATAAAAGGCATCGTAAAAATCCAGCGCCGTTTGCTGAACGACCTCCGGCAACGGCGCCTCGTATAAATCCAAACCCCACGCGGCTTCCGGTCCGGCATACACCGCATTCTCCCGGGGCCGATTGAGGTCGCCATCAAATCGCGACCATTCCACCACCAACCCATGCGCACCAATCACTGTCCATTCATTGGTAAACGGATCCTCCTCACGCAGCCGATCGGGTTCCGGCAGTCGCAGGCAACCCGCCATGCCGGGCCGCAGCCGGTGTCCGGCGTGGATGGCGGTCGCCAGCACGGGGCCGTTTCCCAGACGCCAGTCCAGGCCCTCTATTTTTAAATCGGAATTCAAGCGGCGTCCCTATCAGTCAAACGCCATGGGAAATCAACACAAATTATTCTCTGGGCGGGTATATTTTTCAACCATTGTGAACCAGGTAGGGCACGCTGTCCCGGCGCGCCGCGGCGGGGTGGGCACCCCGCCCTACCTTGCGATTGTGTTAACTGGCCCGTTGCGCTGCTCGTCAAACCTTGGCCCGAGATTTCCGTAACGATGGTAGTCGTGGGAGAGGCTTTGTTCTTCGACGTACCACAATAATTCCAACCGACCTTCAGCGAGCACGGGCGTGTCGGCGATGTAGATGCAGGCTTCGTTGGCGGCTTGGCGGATGGCTTCGGGGACGCGCGATGGCTTGGCGTAGCGGAGGCGGTCAAATTTTTTGACAGCGGGTTCGGGGACAACTTGGGCGAATTCACGCCAGTCTTCCGCGCCGGGGCCGGTGATGGAGACTTCGCACCCCACCGAGATGGCAGCGCCGATGCGGGCGGCGATTTCGAGTTGGGTGTCGTCGGCGTGCAGACAGATGCAGAGGCGATCGATGGGGCGATAGCGGCGGAGATTGTCCTGGCCGAGCAGACGCAGGTGATCGTGCTCGGCATCAAATTCGTCTTGGATTTGTTTTGTGTAGCTGCGCAACGCGGATTCCACGGAAGGCACGCGAATGGCGAGGGCTTTTAAAAAATTATGCGGACTCGCAGGCTCGTCCCTCCATTGCGGTTGATTGGAGGGACGAGCCTGCGAGTCCGTGGCAGCACGTGTATCATTCCTCTCCTCAAAATCCATCAACTGCGCCACATAGTTTGGCCCGCCGGCTTTGATGCCGGGGCCGAAAGCGCTTTGGCCCATACCGCCAAAGGGTTGGCGCAGCACGATGGCGCCGGTGGTGGGGCGGTTGATATATAAATTTCCAGCACGCACGCGGCGTTGCCAAAATTCCTGCTCGCGCTCGTCAAGCGTCTCGATGCCGGAGGTGAGGCCGAAACCGGTTTGGTGAATGAGATCGATGGCGTCATCCAACTTCTCGTAACGCATCACGCTGAGCATCGGGCCGAAGAGTTCCGTGAGATGCGCGTGGCTGCCGGGCTGCACATTCCATTTCACCGCGGGCGAGGCAAGGTGCGGATTGTCCGCAGGCAACGGCGGCACCAGCCATTGCTCGCCGGGCTCGAGCGCTTCCCGCGCGCGGGCGAGGTCGCCGCTGGCAGGGCGAATGAGCGGATTCATTTTTGTATGCAACTCCCACGCGGATCCAACGGCGAGGCTCTCCACCGCGTCGCGCAGGCTGCGCCTGAATTTTGCGTCATCAAAAACTTCCGCCTCCAACAGCAACAGCGACGTGGCCGAGCACTTCTGCCCCGCGTGACTGAAGGCCGAGTGCAGCACGTGCTTGATGGCTTGATCGCGGTCGGCCATCGCGGTGACGATGGTGGCATTTTTGCCGCCGGTCTCCGCCAGCAAATTCAGCGAGGGCTTCGCGCGCAACATCGTTTGCGCCGTCTCCGTGCCGCCGGTGAGGATGACCACGTCCACGTCATCACTCTCCACCAAATGCTTGCCCGCCAAACGGCCCGGGCACGGCAGCAGTTGCAAGGCCTCGCGCGGCACGCCGGCGTTCCAAAAACATTCGCAAATGAGATGCGCCGGCAACAGCGTGTCGCTCGCCGGCTTGAGCAGCACCGTGTTGCCCGCCGCCAACGCCGCCGCCACGCCGCCGCATGGTATTGCGATGGGAAAATTCCAGGGCGAGATCACCGCCACCACACCCTTGGGTCGCGCGGTAAGGTTTGGTAAATCGTGCAGCGCCTGCGCGGTGCGTGGGTAAAACTCCGTGAAATCGATGGCCTCGGAAATTTCTGAATCGGATTCCGGCGCGATCTTGCCGCCGTCGGCCATCGCCGCGCCAATGAGATCCGTCCGCGCTTCCCGCATGCACTGCGCGGCCTTGGCAAGGATGGCATTGCGTTCGGCCATCGGCATCGCACGCCAACCGGCGGGATCCGCCTGGGCGCAGGCAACGGCGCGTCGCAAGTCGTCAGCATTCGCCTGCGGCGTGCGGGCGATGATGGTGTCCGGCCGCGACGGATCGGTGCTCTCTATTATAGATCGATCTTCGGTGACGGCTTCGCCGGCGATGATGAGCGGGATGTTTGTGGCGTCATCGCCGCAGCGCGGTTTCCATTTTGCAATGATGCCCTCGACCCACTCGCCGTTTTGCGGCAATGAAAAATCGGTGTCGGGTTCGTTGGTGAATTCGCGCCAATCATCGGCGAGCTTGGACGTGGTGGGCGGCTCGCACCGATCTTGTTGGCGATTGGGATGATTGGGCAAACTTTCGATGCGGTGCACGGAATCGCTGAATATTTTTTCGAGGTGCGACCATTCGGGGTCGTCCACGCTGATGTGGAAGGCGTGCCGCAGGAAATTATCGGGCCCGGTGTTTTCGTCCAGTCGGCGAATTAAATATCCAATCGCGTTGATAAATTCCTCATCGCGGCAAGCGGGCGCGTAGAGCAGAATATTTTCCGCGTGCTTGGTAAGGGCGCGGCGTTGATGGCTGGCCATCCCCTCGAGCATCTCCAACCGCACGCGGTGAATCGCGCCGCAATCCTGTGCGAGCAGTAAGCCATACGCGATGTCGAAGAGATTATGCGACGCGATGCCGGGCCGCACGGCGGCGATGTTTTCCTCGCGCATCGCCTCGTGCAACATCCGTTTGAAATTCGCATCGCTATCGATTTTCACATTGAACGGCGCTTGCGGCCAACCGCCGATGGCCGCCTCGATGCGTTCCATTTCCATGTTCGCACCCTTCACCAACCGCAACCGAATGGGCGCGCCGCCCGCATCGACGCGCGCGCGCGCCCACGCATTGAGTTGTTGCTGCACGGCATGGGCGTCAGGCAGGTACGCCTGCAACACGATGCCGGCGCTGATGTTTTCCATCCCATCGCGATCGAGCGTGCGCATAAACGCGGCGGTGGTGAGGTGCATGTCCCGGTATTCCTCCATATCGAGGTAGACAAATTTCGCCACGCGATCACCGTTGGGGCGGGTGAATGTTTGATCGGCAGCGGCACGAAAAAGCTTTTCCAATCGCCCGCACAACACGGCGACCGTGTGTTCGCGCGCGAGCGGGTTAACCTGCGAATAGAGCGTGGAGATTTTCACGGACACCACTTCGACCTCGGGTAAGGCGAGCGTGGCGAGATATTGTTCGAGGCGTCGGGCGGCTTCGGTTTCGCCGAGCACCGCTTCGCCAAGAAGATTGACGTTCATTCGCAGCCCCTCGGCGTGGCGTTGGCGGAGGTGCGCGGTAAGCGGCGGAGGCTCGGCTCGCAGGATAACATCGGCGGTGTCCTGCCGAATCTTGCGGCGCGACAGCGGGAATGCCACGAACGCCACCAGCTGTCCGATGCGGCGGAGCATTTGCAGGCCAAGCTTGTCGAGCGGGCCAAAGAATCGCGGGATGCCGCGCGTCTCAAGCAAATGTTGAAACTGACTAATGCCACGCGAGGCCGAGCGCGGGCGGAAAGCTTGGTCAGTGAGCTGGGCGACGGTCACCTTGTCCGGCGGATGCTCGAGCATTCCGGAAAGTTCATCGAGCTGCGCCTGTTCGGCGGGCGTGATGAGCGTGCCGGCGGTGGTTTGCAGCTCGCGCGCCAGCGCCATCGCCCGCGCCTCCAATGATTGGATTTCGGTGGCCATTGTTTTTTGCAACTAGGCGGGCGTGCTGAGTTCGTCGTCCCACAAATCCGTGCTCAAATATTTGAGGCCGGAATCGCAGATGTTGACGGCAACGGTTTTGCCTTTGAACTCGCCGCGCAAGAGTTGGTATGCGGCGGCGATGTTTGCGCCGGAAGAGTAGCCGGCGAAAATGCCTTCGGTGCGCGCGAGCCGTCGCGTGACCTCGGTGACATCCGCGTCCTCCACCGTGAGATGGCCGTCGACGTGGTCTTGATTAATCAGCGGCAAATCCTTGGCGTAACCGCCGCCTTGAATCACGTGCGCGCAGCAACTGATGCATTGACCCGCGAGCTTGGCCGCGCCGTGCGGCTCGACGATGTAACAGCCGATTGCCGGATTGTGCTCTTTGAACGCGCGCACCACTCCGGCGAAGCCGCCGCCGGTGCCCACAAAATCGCAGAAGGCATCGATGTTGCCGTCGGTTTGGCGGAGCCATTCCGGGCCGGTGTGTTCGTAGTGCGCCTGCGAATTTTCCTCGCGCTTGAATTGGTCCACGCGAAAAGCATTGTGCTCGATGACAAGGCGGGCGGTTGTGGCCTCCACGCGATCCAAGTCTTCGCCGGTAACCCCTGCCTTGGAATCGCCTTGCTCGACGAGCACAACCGTGGCGCCCATCGCGCGCATCATTGCCGCGCGTTCGGGGGTGTTGCCGCGCGACATCACCGCGATAAACGGATATCCCTTCACCGCACAAATCATGGCTAACCCATTGCCGGTGTTGCCGCTGGTGAGTTCAATCACAGTTTGCCCCGGCTGTAAAAGACCCTTCTTTTCGGCTGAATCAATAATCGCCCGGGCGATGAGATCCTTCTTCGAGCCGCCGGGGTTCAGATATTCCAGCTTGGCGAGGATGCGCCCATCGATATCGGCCGTGAGGCGAGAGAGATCCACGATGGGCGCGTGGCCGACAACGTCGATGATGGATGAACAGATGGCTTTGTTCATTTTTTCAAAGTCCCAATGACGGGGAAAGTCCCAATGACCAATGACCAAATCCCAAGGAAATCCCAATGTGCAAATCCCGAATCGCCGGTGTAATTTTGAGGAATTGGGATTTGGTCATTCCTTGGGGTTTGGTCATTGGGGTTTGGTCATTAAATCCCCATTTCAGTTTTCACCTCGCCGAACTTGGCGATGGCGAATTCGAGATCTTCCCGGGTGTGCGCGGCGGAGATTTGGGTGCGGATGCGGGCTTTATCTTGGGGCACGACGG